>Ga0272448_1002281_pt1 | contig 24275 bp, 22 predicted proteins | sample YNPCB0191_FD_202220 | JGI IMG/M metagenome (GOLD analysis project Ga0272448, IMG submission 202220) | Hot spring sediment microbial communities from Yellowstone National Park, WY, United States - YNP-CB-019-1 | ecosystem: Environmental > Aquatic > Thermal springs > Hot (42-90C) > Sediment... | reverse complement strand
CATTCGAAATTGCAAATATATAAAAAGGTTTTGCAGCAAGAAAAGAACCTACTGATATTTGTTGATTTACTAGATTTTAGTATCTAGAGGTGCGTTTATGATAGAAACCTGTGAAAGATGCGGCGCTCAAAGCGCAAAATTGCAAAGATGCGATTATTGCAACCGCAAGTTATGCTTATCGTGCATAAAAAGCATGAAGAGAAAGAAGGTCGGCCACCTGATAATCTGCAAGGATTGTTGGGGCGACATAAGCAAGAGAAAATTGTTTAAGTCATACAAAGAAGAAGAGTGATCAGAGCAAAGAATATGCTCAAACCGATGAAATAAAATTGAGGTGAAAAAAATGCCAAAGTATGTGGATATAGAAATGCCAAAGGATTTGGTACCGCAAGTTTTAGAAATGCTTTCAGTGGCAAAAGAGAGCGGGAAGGTAAAGAAGGGGATAAACGAGACAACGAAAGCAATAGAGAGAAAAACCGCTCAGCTCGTGATAGTGGCTGAGGACGTGACGCCAGAGGAGATCGTGATCCACATCCCTATGTTGTGCAAGGAGAAGGGAGTCCCGTACGCTTTTGTTCCTGCGAAAGCAGAATTGGGCAAGGCAATCGGCCTGAAAGTACCAACGGCATCTGTCGCAGTCGAAAATGCTGGCGGTGCAACAGAAAAACTTCAAGATATTGTTAAAAAACTTCCGAAACCGGAAGCAAAAAAATAAGGTGAAAAAATAGATGGCAGGTACTCCTGTTGAGATCGTGGAGATACGAACAAAGACCGGCGTTTATGGCGAGATATACCAGGTACTTTGCAAGGTTTTGGAAGGACCGGACGCAGGAAGAGTGATATTGAGGAACATAAAGGGCCCGGTGAAAAAAGGAATGATAGTGATGCTTCCAGACACCGAAAGAGAAGCTAAAGAAATAAAGACAAGGTGAGGCAATGGTTGTCTGTTCATTCTGTGCTGACGAGATACCAAAAGGCAAGGGAATAATATTTGTCAAGAGAGACGGAACAACGTATTATTTTTGTTCAAGCAAATGCAGAAAAAATCTTCTAAAACTCGGGAGAGAGGGAAGAAGATTCAAATGGACAAAGGCAAGCAGAAGGTTTAAGGAAGCATCTGCCACAAAGGCAAAAGAAAAGTGAAAACTATGCGAGAGAGAACGTTGATACTGCTCAAACCTGATGCGATACAACGCGGATTTGTCGGAAGGATAATAACGAGATTCGAGGAAAAGGGCTTGAAGATAGTCGCGATGAAGATGCTCAAGATGACGCCTTCGCTCGCAAAGGAGCATTACGCCCATCTCGTTCAAAAGCCGTTTTACCCTGATCTTGAAAAATTCATGACGAGCCAACCGATAATAGCCATGATAATCGAGGGAAAGGAAGCGGTTGAAGTTGTCAGAAATATGCTCGGTCCGACAAACGCGACAAAAGCGCCTGCGGGCACGGTTCGAGGAGATTTCTCAAACAGCACTTCGAGAAACGTAATTCACGCTAGCGATTCGAAAGAAACCGCCGAAAAGGAGATAAAACGATTCTTCAAGGAAAACGAGATATTTGAATACGAATTCGCAAACGAAACTTTCCGCTATGCAAGCGATGAGTGAAATTAATTAAGCGCGAAAACTGACGAACGCGGTAGCTTTAAAAAATGGTGGTCTTAAATGCTTAGCATGGAAAAAGCACCCGAATATGTTGATGAGTTGCCTGAGGTAGAGTCGGTAGTGGTTCTTCGGGGTACCTTAGAATAATCCTATTTTCTAAATACCATTGCCTTCGTTTTTCTAGCGGGGTAGGGTAGCCTGGAGTGCCCGCCGGGCTCATAACCCGGAGATCGATGGTTCAAATCCATTCCCCGCTAATTATCTGCATAAGTAAGCATCAATCTGTCAGCCATTTCCATAATGGAATAAACTTAATCTTCTTTTTTTCTATCTCTTCTTCTCCTTCATAATCCCATGTAATAACAATAAGGTCCCTGCAACCTAGTTGTTCGCTTGCTTTTAGTAAAGAGGAAACTTCTCTTTTTTCTATCTCATCTCTATTAGAAGCATAAGTTACTTGAATTAACTTCTCCGGTTTTGCCTTTCTCGAAAGAACAAAATCTACCTCTCTTTGCTGATAATCTTTCCAATAAAACAAATCGTATACGTTATTCAACTCAAGCTTCTTCAATTCCAAAAATACGACGTTCTCCATTAATTTTCCAATCTCTGTTCTAAAACCTAAACCAGACACCAATCCAGCATCGTTTATATAAACCTTTGGAATAGATAAAAAAGATTTTTTGTAGGAAAAATTAAATTTCCGTAAAGAAAAAGAGAAAAAAACTTCTTCTAAATATGAAAAATATTGATAGATTGTTTTATTACTCACTTTTGCTTTCTCTTTCAATTGCTTATAAATATTGTTTATAGAAAATTCTTTCGTATAAGATTGAACCACAGAATAGATAAGAAGTCTCGCAACATCAGGACTTGCTATATTGTACCTTTCTATTAAATCCTTGTATAAAACAACATTCGTGTACTCCCTAAAGAATATCTTTGCATCTATTTTTTTTAAGGCCACTTGCGGGAAACCACCGAATTTAAGATATTCATTAAGATAATTCTTAATCACCGCTTTTTCTGTTGTCGGGTAAACATTTTTAATTTTGAAATTTTTTACACTTAAGAATTCCTTAAAGCTAAATGGAAATACAATTACATTTAGACCGCGCCCTCTCAGTTGTGTTGATATCTCTCTGCTTAAAAGTTTTGATGAAGAACCAGACGCAAAAACACAATACTTCTTTTTTTCAATAAGGCTGTACAAAAATGATTGCCACCCATCAAGATTTTGCACTTCATCAAAAAACAAGTACTTAGGTTCTCTTCCATAAATCTCCGTATGAATCTGAATGCATTTTTTTGCCTCTTTCCCAAAGCTTTTTACCTCGTCATCTTCAAAATTGACAAACAAGAATTCTTCATCTCTGAGTTTCAGTTTTTTAATCAGACTATAAAGGAAAAAAGTCTTGCCTGCTCTTCTTGGCCCGATTATCGTATTAGCGAATTCTTCAGAAAACTTAGTGTCTATAGCTCTCTCAAAAACATCAAGTCCTTTTATATCCTCTTTTTTATCAACAATGTAATCTCTCATAAACATAGATGAACAGAAAAATTTAAAATTCTGTCCTTAGGGATAAAGATTTTATGAAATCTTTAGTCATTATGACTAAATTTTTAAGATGCTGAAGAGAGAAGATGCAAAGAGAAAGGTATTTAAATTTTCATATCAAAAAAAATTCATATGAAATTTTTCTCATATTACAATTTCTTCAAGAATTTTTCAAATCCAGTCAGGTTAGGCATAATACTGCTGCTGAAAAACAAGCCTATGAGCGTCAATGAATTGGTAAAGGCAACTGGCGAGACGCAGAGCAATGTCTCTCATCATTTGGCGATGTTGAGCCATTGCCACATAATAAAGGCAAGGCGCGAGGGAAAAAACAAGATATACTCGCTTAACAATGAGATAATTCCGCTTTTGAAAATAGCAGAAAGTTATACAAAAAAATGTAAAAAAGGGTGTGCAAATGCAGAGGAGTGTATATTTAGACAACGCGGCAACCACGATGGTTGACCCAGAGGTCATAAAAGCGATGGAGCCATATTTTGACAGGCATTACGGAAATCCATCTTCTATACATCAACTTGGAAGGGAAGCAAGAGAGGCCACGGAGGCAAGCAGAGACAGGATAGCGGCTTCCATAAACTCACGCGCGGACGAGATAGTTTTTACCTCGGGCGGAACAGAAGGAAACAATCTCGCACTGAAAGGCGTTGCTTTTGCAAATCGCAAAAAGGGAAAACACATAATAACGACAAAGATAGAGCACAAATGCATCCTTAACAGCTGCGAATGGCTCGAGAGCGAAGGTTTCAAGATAACTTATCTCGACGTTAATAGGGAAGGCTTCGTTGACTTGGAGCAACTTGAAAACAACATAACAAAAGAGACAGTGCTGGTCTCAATAATCCATGGCCAAAACGAGATAGGCACTATACAGGATTTGCAAACAATAGGCAAGATATGCAAGGAACACGATGTTTGGCTTCACACAGATGCATGTCAAAGTTATACAAAAACAGAATTGGATGTAAAAAAGTACAACATAGCATTGGCGACATTAAACGCGCACAAATTGCACGGCCCAAAGGGCGTTGGCGCGCTTTACATACGGGAAGATGTGGAGTTCGTTCCATGGCAGCACGGCGGAGGACAAGAATCGAAAAGAAGGGGCGGGACGGAAAACGTTCCTGGAATTGTCGGTTTTGCAAAGGCAGTGGAACTCGCATCGAACAAAAGGCACATAGAGCGTATGACAAAAATGCGGGACAAGTTGATAGAAGGGATAACGAAGATAGAGGATGTAAGCTTAAACGGGCCGCGTGGTTCAAGGAGATTGTGCAATAATGCGAACTTCTCTTTTTTCGGGGTTGAAGGCGAAGGACTCGGAATGGCGCTTGAGCAGGAAGGCGTGTTGACATCAACAGGCTCTGCATGCTCTTCGCGATCTCTTGAAAAAAGTCATGTGCTAAAAGCGATAGGACTAAGCGATGCTGAGATAAACAGCAGTACGAGGATGTCGATAAGCAGGTTCACAACCGAAGAAGAGATAGATTACGCGATAGAAAAGACAGAGTACGCAGTAAAAAAGCTTCGCGCGATATCGCCGATAAAAAAGGCAAAGGAGGTTTTGAAAAATGTATTCGGAAAAAGCGCTTGAGCATTTCAAGAATCCGAAATTCGCAGGCGAGATAAAAGACGCAAACGGAACAGGCGAGGTCGGAAATGTCGCATGCGGCGATGTCATAAAGGTCTATATCAAGGTTAACAAGAAAGGGATCCTGGAAGATGTTCGCTTTCAAACATATGGTTGCGTTGCCGCGATAGCCGCATCAGATGCACTATGCGAAATGGCGCGAGGAAAGCACATCGACGATGTTTTGAAAATGAAATACGAGGACATCGTAAAGGAGTTGGGCGGTCTACCACCAGTGAAGTTTCACTGTTCTGTGATGGGCATACAAGCGCTTAAAAAAGCAATCGAAGATTACAAAAAGAAGAGATGAATATGGAAACGGCAAGCGTTATACAAGCAATTTTAGGTGCCTTAGTGGTTTTCATGGCGACTAGCTTGGGCGCGCTATTCATACTGCCGGTAAAGAGAGAGGATAAAAAAATAAACATCGTTTTGATGGCGCTCGCAGCTGGCGTTATGTCATCGGTCATATTTGAAATGATCGACATGATAAATAAAAACAATGAAAAAACAACTCTTTTGTTGGCATTTTTTATCGGTGTTTTATTAATTGCAATAGCAGATAGGTTAATCCCGCACCTGCATTCAATAATGAAGAAGGAAAAACTTGATAAGACAACCAAAAAAACTGCTTTAATCGTGGGAACTGTGGCGCTTCACAATTTTCCAGAGGGACTTGCGGTCGCTTCGGCGTTTGCGCACTCAGTTAGTTTTGGTTGGCTGATAACATTATCTATCGCAGTACAAGACATACCAGAAGGGATTATGGTTTCTGCACCATTATTTTTTTATGGACTAAAAAGAAGAGTCGCTATACCGTTGGGATTTCTCTCAGGTTTTCTCGAAGGCTTGGCTGCCGTGATAGGATATTTTTTCCTCTCTCAATTTGATTTTCTCGTGCCTTTTGCCATCGCATTCTCGGCTGGGGCAATGTCTTATTTAGTTTTGGGAGAACTCTTTCCTGATATGTTCGCCGAAAGGGAATATCGTTTGGAAACCATATCATCGTTCTTCATTGGAATAGCGCTACCGTTTTTGATCGGATTTTTATTATCATTAATCTGAATGCAAGAGAAATTAACGGCAAAATTTATCGACGAAATTTAAAAAAATATATCATTTATGATACAAATTTTGCATTATTTTGTACTATCTATGATACATGAAAGAAGTAATAAAAAAACTCATAGCGGAGTTTTGGGACAAGGATATAGATTATATACCAAGGAAAAAAATAACAGAAGAACTCGCAACAGCAAAATCATCCATCATAATAACTGGACCAAGAAGGGCTGGGAAGAGTTATACGATTTATGAAATACGCGATATGATGATGAAAAAAGGCGCTGACATTATGAAAAAGCAATAATTTAAATTTCAAATGCTCATAATTCAACGAGAGGTGCGGATATGAAAGCCGTAATAATGGCAGCAGGCAGCGGAGTAAGGATGTGGCCGCTTACCGAGACGAGGCCAAAATGTCTGTTGCCGATAGCCGGAAAACCGATAACTTACCATCAGATAAATGAATTGACAAAGGTTGGGATTGACGAATTCGTTTTCGTAGTTCGAGAGAAGAAAGAGCAGATTACCGCATATGCTTCTTCGCTTCAGCAACAGTTCGGCTTCAAGTTGTTCGTGGTGGAACAAGGCCAAGAAAATGGGACTGCCGCTGCATTGAAAGCCGCCGAAGGCAAGATAGAAGACGAGAAGTTTATAATAGTCGGTGGAGACTTGCTATTTGATTCTTCCATCATAAAAAAATTGCTCGAGGCGCACGAAAGCGGCATAACCGTCGCGTTGAAACGCGTGGAAAGACCAGAGAAGTACGGGATAGTCGATGTTGTCGATGGCAGGATAAGCTACATAGAAGAAAAACCGAAAAACCCAAAGAGCAATCTTGCAAATCTTTCGATATACTGCGCTGACAAATCGATATTTTCAATGATAAAAGAGATAAGGCAATCAGCGAGAGGAGAATACGAGATTACAGATATATTAGTCGGGGCGAAAGCGGTCGAAGTAGATGGTTATTGGCGCGATGTTGGTTATCCGTGGGATCTTCTAGAAGCGAACAAAGAAATGCTTGCGAGGATGGAACCAAAAGCAGGCGACATACAAAACTCCACGATAGTTGGCAAAGTGATAATGGAAGAAGGCGCGAGAATAATAAACAGCTACATAGAAGGCGATGTTTATATCGGAAAGAATACGATTATCGGCCCGAATGCTTACATAAGAGGACCAACGGCTATCGGCGACAATTGCTGCATAGGCGAATCCGTGACGGTGAAGGAGAGCGTAATATTCGATGAAGTTGATGCAAAACACCTGACTTACATCGGCGACAGCGTAGTAGGCCGGAATGTGAATTTTGGTGCAGGAACGCAACTCGCGAACTTTCGTTTTGACGAAGGAAATGTCAACGTAATGACCGAGAAGGGATGGGTAAACAGCGGAAGACGAAAGTTGGGCGCAGTTATTGGCGATAATGTAAAATTTGGCGTTCTTTCGTCTGTCATGCCGGGAAAATTAATCGGCCCGAATTGCTGGATACACTCAGGCGTTGTAGTAAACAAGAACATACCGAGTGGCTTGTACGTATATGTACAGCAACAACTCAACTTCCGTAAGATAGTGTGATTTCTTGCATATAATAGTTGGGATCGATGCAGGTATAAAAACCGGGTATGCAATTCTTAATCTAAAAGGAGAGTTAATAGCAGCAGGTGTTGTAAAAGAAGCAAACCACGACGACATGGTGCGGATAATAAGGGCATTTGGAATTCCTTCGGTGATTGCAACTGACGTAGCGCCTGCGCCTTATTTTGTAAAAAAAATAGCTGCGAGATTTTCAGCACCGTTGTTCCAACCAAAAAAAGTCATATTGGTGGAAGAAAAAAAGAAGGTAAGCAAAGGGATAACTGACCCTCACGTCAGGGATTCTTATGCCGCTGCTCTTAAAGCGTTCCATCATTATGCCAACAGGTTAAAACAGATAGATTTATTAGACAAAAACGAAGAAGAGAAAGACGAGTTAAAGCATCTGCTCATAAGAGGCCATGCAATCGGAAAATTGCATAGGATAGGCATATCAAGAGATTAGGCATATTGTATTGGGATTAATATTGGGATATCCAACAATGCTAAAAATACAGGAACTGGTATTTTTAGATATCTCCCCTTTTCAAAACCCACATTGTTTTTAGTCAAAAGAATACCCTTGCCCATTTTATAGAGCCCTTTCCAATCTTCAGTGTTAATTTTGTTTGCCCATTTAACTTCTATAGGAATAAATCTTTCTTTGCTTTTTACAAGGACGTCAACTTCGTATTTTCCATCATTGTAAAAACCAATACCTAACTTATTGACATAACTAAACCTATATACATGCGAAGCCACAATGCCCTCTATGATTGCTTCTTCATTTGCTTGTTTTGTTTCTGTCCAACGACTGACGAGAGCGTATAACAACGGATCGATAAAATGGTATTTCTTCTCTTTTTTATAATCGAGTTGTTTAGATGATAGATTGTACTTATAAAGAGGAAGAAGAATTTGCATTTCTTCAAAAACAGAGAGATAATCTTTTACAGTAACTGGCGATGCTATCTCAGTATTCTTGGCAACTGTGTTTATACTCACCTGGGAGGCATTTTTTGAACTCAGGGTAGCCAAAATCTGTTTAGCAAAACGAATATCTTTTTTAAAATATACCAAATCACCCTCTATCCATCTTGCGTATGTTTCAAACGTAGTTCCCATACCCTTTTTGTAATTGTTTAACGCAAGAAGAAAACCGCCAGACTGCATATAGATATTAAACAATTTTTTCAACTCACTATCCATTGAAAGGTCATAAATGTTTCTTACAAATTGGGCGTCTTTCTCTTTTAATAGAAATTCATCTATACCAACCGGATCGGGAAGTTTTTTGCCCATTATATTACAAAATGCACGAAAGCAGAGTGGGTAATAGAAATATTCATTTCCTTCTATTCCTCTACCTGGAAGTTTTTCTGATCCTTGTTTTAAATCTACGGAATTTGACCCGGTTAATACGATAATAGCATCTCTAATAATACCGCTATCTTTTATGTGCTTTATCGCGCGCGCCCAATTAGATACTGCAGTAATTTCATCTAAAAACAAAGCAAAAGGAGGTATATCTTGCGGTTCGCACCATCTAACATACTCCTCTATAATATCTATAATCTGTTCAGCTCTCCTGAATTGATCACAAGAATAAAAAAACAAAGATCTTGGTTCTATGCCCATCTCGAGTAACTCTTTTATCTTGAGTTTTAGAAGAGTTGTTTTCCCTACCTGACGAGGTCCTCTGATGATATAAATATTGTTTTTCTTTATTTCAAATTTAGGAGAAAAATATATCGGTCCACTGAGTGCCTGGACTATCTTTTCGTCTTTGTTAATATTTTCTTTATTTTGCCACCAGGGATTTCTTTCAATTATTTTTGCCATTTCCATGTTTATTATACTAAACAGATATTTTTAAATATCTGTTTACTAGACTAAAAACAAAAAAATTAGCGCTAACTTGGGCGGACGGTTTTCTTGAATACGAAATACAAGGCGATTAAAAGAACGACCATTGCAGCAAGAACGATGATTACCGGCGAGCTGAAAATATCGCCTGTTGCACTTGCTTGTTGTTGAGTGGAACCAGCATATGGTATGACGACTGGCTTATTATCCAAGGTACTGCCGCCACCGCTTGGCTTCTCTTCTTTCGGTTTCTCTTCTGCAGGTTTCTCCTCGCTAGGCTTTTCAGTTATGTTTTCGTAAGCAGTTTCATTTTTATTAATGTTCTCAACTTCTGGTTTTTTTTCGCATTCAACTTTTTTAGTGCAATAGTTCGGCATCGAGAATCGTACGCATTCGGCAGACGCTTGACCCAGAGCTACCGGTGGGCAATCGGTTATTTTTCCGGTTGGTGCATAGAACGTCGTGCCTTTCTCACTTTCAGCCCAAACAACCTTCACAGTATTATCGACACAGATGAAAACCTCGCTTACGCGCGGATCGCTGCACATCTCAGCAGATTTGTTTTTCGCAAACGACACGCCACCATCGCCCGAGACGACTATGGCATTCAAAAGCCCAATGAACAGCAACCCGAGAAAAAATAATTTTGGTTCCATAATCTCGCCCGCAATTTATACATCACTTATATATATGAATATAGTAAATAGTAAAAATTTAAAAGTGTTGGACGATTATTATTTTCGGTGTTTTAGGTGCAGACTGAAAAATCAAACTTCTCAGAATGGTACAACGAAGTAATAAAAGAAGCGGAATTGTGCGATATTCGTTATGGCGTTAAAGGTTTTGTTGTTTTTATGCCGTGGGCAGTTATGACAATGAACAAGATGTATGATATGTACGAGAAGGAATTGCAAAAACGAGGGCACGTACCTGCCCTGTTTCCGGCGCTTATTCCTGAGAGCTACCTCACAAGAGAAAAAGAACACGTTGAGGGTTTTGTTCCTGAAGTTTTTTGGGTAACTGAAGCAGGAAAAAACAAGCTTGAAGAGAAACTCGCGATGAGGCCGACAAGCGAAACAGCGATGTACTCCATGTATTCGCTTTGGATAAAGGGAAAAAAGGACCTCCCGCTCAAGTTATATCAAAGAGGCCAAGTTTGGAGATACGAGACAAAGGCAACAAAACCGTTTATCCGATCGCGCGAGTTTTATTGGATAGAAGCGCACGATTGCTTTGCAACGCGCGAAGAAGCCGAAGCGCAAGTGCGGGAGGATATGGAAATGGCTGAGAACATAATCCACCAAAAGTTCGGCGTTCCATTCCTTTTTTTCAAGAGACCGCAATGGGACAAATTTGCCGGTGCCGTAGACACTTATGCTGCCGATACTTTGCTGCCGGACGGGCGCGTCCTACAACTTCCAAGCACGCATATGCTTGGGCAGAATTTTTCAAAATCGTTCAACATAAAGTATATGGACGAAAACGAGAGAGAAGAATTCGTTTGGCAGACCTGCTATGGACCTGCGATATCGAGAATATACGCGGCGGTTTTTGCAACGCACGGCGACGAAAAGGGATTGGTTCTTCCTTTTGACCTCGCACCGTTGCAGATAATCATAATACCGATAGTAAAAGTCGAAACGAAAGATGAAGTCAACAGGAAATGCAAGGAGATAATTGGCACGCTTCGGGATCGCTACAGCGTAAAAATAGACGATGGCGAAGAAACGCCAGGCGCAAAGTTCAATCTTTGGGAATTGAAAGGCGTCCCAGTGAGGATAGAGATAGGAAAGAGGGATATTGACAGCGGTATGCTAACGATAGTGAGAAGGGACACAAAAGAGAAAAAACAGATAAAGGAAAGCAAATTGATAGAGACCATAGAAAAAATCCGTGAAGAGATGTTGAAAAACCTGATAAGCAAGGCAGACTCGTGGTTTAAAGGCCAAATGACAGAAGCGAACAGTTTGGAAGAATTGAATGCCGCGCTCGAAAAGTTCGGGTTCGTGAAAATCCCCTTCTGCACTGACCAGATGGAAGGAGAGAAGTGCGCTGAGGTTGTCAAGGAGCATTGCCACGCGAACATCAGGGGGACGCTTTACGGAAAAGACGAAAAACCAACAAACAAGAAATGTATCGCGTGCGGAAAAAAAGCAACTGTTTATGTCTATGCCGCTCGGCAATACTGAAATGCTGATTTTGATCTGATTTCTCCACGTTATGTTTTTTAACCTGACTTCGCTACATTCTGTTTTCTGAGGTGCTAAGTCGCGTCGAGAGATCGAAGCAGTAAGCCAAAAAAGGGCGAAATTTTATTGCTTTTCTTTTTCGGGTGAAACCCTCAGCCATTTTTCTTTTTCTAAAAAAAGGCGAAAAATAATTATTAACCGTAGTCCCACCTCAGGGTTTTACAGCCCTATTTTTTGCCCTCAAGAAAACGTGAGCCAAAAAACGGGAACGCGGGCTTTTTTGCCAGGAGTGAAACATAAAGACAAAAAAGGGCGCACGCGGCTCAGGTGGCGAAATCAGGTTTTTAGACGAACAACAGCAATATCGGTAGCGGTATTGCCACATGATAACCTTTAGTTTCAAATGTTTGTTTTGTTGCTATTATGCCGTGTTTGAATTTTTTTATAGCATTGTAATCATCGTTGTTTATTTTGTTCTGATATTTTACCTCTACTGGAACGAGCTCGCTACCCAATCGTGCGATGAAATCTATCGTTTCGCCTTTGCGTGTGCTCACATAAAAAACAGAGTTTGTTTGATCGAATAGATCGCTTGGTGCAAAGTTGTAGGAAAGTCTTGACAGATGATCGCCACAGACAGACTCAGCTAAAAGTGCCTTGCCTTCACTGGTTTGGACAAACTGTTGGGCATATCTAAAATAATTGCCAGTTGGGTTCTCAATATATCCTCTAAGAGCATGGAAAAAGAATGGGTTTGGTATTTGAAGTTTCTTATTTGAGCGGTACTTCGGAACGTGATTGTTTTGATCAAATGCATTGTAAATGTTTATCACAAACAAATTTTGCAAGATGTCTGCATACTCTGCTATAGTAATTGGGGATTTTATATCAACACCTTTTGCTATCACTGTCCAGCCAACAGGTTTCCCTTGGTGCTTGATTACAGCGGACAGTATCTTCTTAGCTGTATTTTCGTCCCGCATCATCTTGGCCAAGTCGCCAAATAAAAACTGCAGATAGAGTTCATACACAGTATTACTGATTTCTCTTTTTGTCTGGAATTGATTTACTGCGGTCATTACCCCGCCATCTATAAGGTAATCGTCGAACAAGGCATCAAGGCTATCCTGCAGCGGCAGAAGGTGGTCTATCCATCTCTCAGAGTGGCCACGAATAAGATCCATAAACGCAATTTTTCTCGTGTTATTGTCTGCTAAACCCATATCACGTACTTTAGAGTAAATAGTAGGGTTTTTGGTTTCTATATACTCCGCGAATTTTATAGGCAATAAAATCTTGTGGCTTTGTTCTCCGCTCAACTCGCCCTTGCGGCCAGGCAGCCGCTCTACACCGTGTTTTATGTCCCATGATGAAGAACCAGTCAGGATAAACGTCTTGTCTTTTCGCGAATAAACATCGATGATATATTTCAAGGCAAATTCCCATTCCTTTACGCGAGAAATTTCGTCTAGGATGATCAACTTGCGCTCATTGCTTTGTCTTTGCGACCAAATCAGATAGCTCTCTAGGATGTCTTTCAACTCAGCTGCTGAAGGTGTAAGGTCACAAGTGAAATAGAATATATCTGTTGGCCTCCTTTTCTTCAATTCTTCTCTTATAATAAGTTTAACCATTGTAGTTTTGCCTACTTGCCGTGGTCCTCTCACGGAATAAACTACATCCTTGTCTAAGTATAAGTATTTCTTGAGTCTTGGGATCCATTTTACCGTAGCTGTGTCGAATTCTCTTATTTTTTCATCGCTTTCTATAGCATTAGGATCTGCCCACCAAGGATTTTGCTTAGCTAATTCAGCTATGTCGACCATAAAATCAACTTCGATATATTAAAATGCGGCATTTTAATATATTGTAATATATTTATTTGTACTTTATTTATAAATATTTCTTTTATTGATTATTATCAATTCCGTTTATGTTTGTTTTTTGTTGTTACTATGCTCAACACTTAGCAACGATTAAAAAAGTTCTGCGAGAAGGTGTTGCATGGCAGTGAAGCAGATGGAACAGAGCTTGGAATTAAACAAGATAAAAGCATATGCATTGATGGTAAAAGAAAATCAGAAATTTTGGGATTTCCTTATAATATTCTTGGCAACATTGATGATGCTAACCACGATAAAATTTTATCCGCTACCGCTGGTTTTCCTGCTTGCGATCGTGGCTGGCGCAATAGCATATTTCAAGCAACCTTTTGGCGTGATATCCTCATTTATATTCGCATTGCCAGCGATAATCTATCAATCCCCGTCTTTGGGCTGGATCTTCACGCTAACAACAGCAGTGGTGATGTTCGAGGTATTTGAAAACTGGCTCTTGATAGCGATCCTTCAGATATTGATATTCGCGCCTTTCAGTTTCAGCGCATTTCCTTTTATCGGTTCGCTATCCACCATAGGGATGGTAGCCGCGGCTTATTATTCCGGTTCTAAAAAAAGCGTCTTAATAGCAGCCCCATCTGTCTTTTTGATTCTCTTGTTATCTTCCATATTTCTCGTGCAAAACAGCGTTTTCTTTCCAATAAATCTCTCGCTTTACAGTTCTGCCTATCATCTTCGTCTTGATAGGCCGACCGTGGATTTTGCAAATCTCGAAACCGCGTTTTCTTCTGCAATCTCTGATTTCCTGAGTTTCGAAAGTATAGGTTTGATATTTGAAAGCCTTTCGGTGATCGCCTCCCAATCATTTACCTTGTTGTTCAGGGATTCGGCATTGGTGCAAATAATCGGTTGGTCAGCAGTGCTGTTCCTCATGGCTTATCTCTCTGGCAAACTGAAGAACAAACCGCAGACAATATCTTCGCTTGTCTTGCTTCTCCTGCTTCCTGTTTATTACATTGCTGGAATAATCTCAGGCGGAAGCGGACTCAACATAAATTTTGCAATAGTGATAATACTAACCATTGTAGCGATTGCAGCGAGCGAGCATTTCGGAATAAAGATAACAAAAGAGGCGGAGATAGAAAGAACCGAGCGAATGAAAGCGTATGACAAATTCGGCTTCAAGGATGTTGGCACTGCAAGCACGGAGACGCTTGACGATGTTGGCGGATACGAGGATGTCAAGCAGGAACTTCGCGACGCGATAATAACCCCGTTGGAGAAAAAAGACATTGCGCTTGCCTATGGGATGAAACCGCCTTCTGGAATTCTCCTGTTCGGACCACCGGGTACGGGCAAGACGATGCTTATGAGAGCACTTGCTCGCGAGTTAAAATACAACTTCATAGAGGTAAAATGCGCGAACATAATGAGCGAATGGTACGGCGAATCTGAAAAAAACGTGGTGGAAGTTTTCGAGAAAGCCAGAAAGATGGCCCCAGCGATATTGTTCTTTGACGAGATAGATGTCATAGGAAAAAAGAGGGCAAAGGGCGGAACAGACGAGGTAACGCCGAGGATACTGAGCACGATGCTGCAAGAGATGGACGGCGCGGTTAAAAGCAAGGCGAACGTGATAGTTGTCGGAACAACCAACATCCCGGACCAATTGGACAGGGCACTTTTGCGACCTGGAAGATTTGACAAGATCATCTACATGCACTTGCCAGATGTCGCGGCTAGAAAGGACATATTGAAAAAATTGACGAGAAAACTTCCGCTCGCTAACGATGTTGATCTTGACACATTGGCAAGAAAGACCGAGCGTTTTTCAGGCGCTGACCTGAAAAACTTGGTGACAGAAGCGAAAAGACTTGCAGCAAAAGAGGCAGAATTCGCTGGAAAGATCGTTCCGATATCGATGGAGCATTTCTTGGCGATGTTGAAGCGGATAAAACCGAGCACTACATTTGAACAACTCGAGGAATACGAGAAATTCAGGATGGATTTCGAAAGAAGCGCAGCTGCAAAACCAGAAGAAATCGAAGAGAAGAAAGAGGTAAGCTGGAAGGATGTAGCAGGAATGGAAGAGGTGAAACAGGCGCTTCTTGAAACGATACAATTGCCTCTCCTGCGTGAGGACCTGATGAAGGAGTTCAAGATAAAACCGAGCAAGGGAATCCTGTTGTTCGGACCGCCGGGTACCGGAAAAACCCTGTTGGTCAAGGCAGCGGCAAACGAGTTGAAGGTATCTTTCCAGACTCTCAGCGGCGCGGACTTGAGCAAAGAGGGATATTTCAAGGCTGCTTCCATAATAAAAGAGGCATTCAACCGGGCGAGGGAAAACGCCCCATCCATACTTTTTATTGATGAGATAGAAACATTCGCGCCGGCAAGAGGAGTAGGAGCAACTTCTGACGTAGTCGGTCAATTCCTCACAGAGATGGACGGCATACGCGAGCTTAAAGGAGTTGTTGTAATCGCGGCTACGAACGTGCCAGACCTTGTTGACAAGGCACTGCTCAGGCCAGGAAGATTTGATAAGATATTTTACATACCTCCGCCGGACGAAAAAACGAGAAAAGAGATTTTCAAGATCCATCTTGGCGAGTTTGCCGAAGGCATAAACTTGGACGAAGTTGCAAAGGCAAGCGAGGGATACAGCGGTGCGGACATCGCCTCGGTCTGCCAAAGAGTAAAAATGAAAGCGCTTCGCGAGAAGCTCGCAGGAGTGGAAAAACCAAAGATAACTACCGAGGATCTGTTGGAAGTCATAGCAACGCAAAAACCGTCAATAACACCTATGATGCTCAAGACATACGAGGCATTTCTTGAAAAATACGGCGAAAGAAAATAGCCGGCTTTTATTTTTTTGTTTTATTTTTTGTGTTGCAAGGCGTACATCTCCTTAATCTCGTCAGTGGTTGTGGCTTCGTTCGGCGCCTTGTCCTCCCTCAAACGAAGCATTCTCGGAAATCTCAACGCATAACCTTTCTCGCCGTGCATCCCGCAGGTGTGTATAGGTGATTCTGTTATCTCGTCAAAGACAACCTCCACCACATACTTCGGCTCAACCCAAAAATCAGGCTCTAACTTGAAATCAAGATCAGGTGGTGGCATCTGCCTCTTTATCGCATCCAATCTTTCTTTTAACTGCATCATCTCCTCTTCGCTGAAGCCAGAGCCGATCTTCGCTATCGTCTCGAACCTACCGGTGTCAGGATTATAAACAGCGATCAAGAGACCACCGAACTCGAATTGCGCTCTCGCTCCCTTTCCAAGATAGTAGCCGACAATCACACCATCGATTGTGTCCACTGCCTCGCCATAAGATTTCTTCAGTTTTATCCAAGCGAATTTTCTCTTTCCGGCAGTGTAAGGTGCTTCAAGATCCTTTGCCATCACGCCCTCAAGTCCGCGCTTGATCGCATCGTCAAAAAGCTTTTTCAGTTCGCTAGCTGCTTTGACAATCTTCTGCTCGCTCAATTTAAGCACGCCGTTCTGCTTGAAAATCTCCTCCAATTTTTTTCTTCTCGTCTTGTACGGCTCTTGCGTGTAGTCCTTCCCGTCAAGATAGAGAAGATCGAAACAAAAGACATTCAACGGCAATTCCTCTGCCATCTCGCTTACGCCGTGTTTTCTCCTTCGTTGTATGGTTTGCTGAAAAGAATAGTATCTTCCTTCCTTTGCGTTATAGGCGAGCGTTTCACCCTCGAAGATTATCTCTTCAAAAGGAAGTTTTTTTATAGAGTCAACTATCTCCGGGAACATCCTTGTCATCTTGTCCAAACGTCTTGAATATAGTTCTACCTTTTCCCCTTTCTTGTGGCACTGCAATCTAAATCCGTCGTATTTTCCCTCGACTGCGCATCTGCCGATCTTTTTTATTATTTCTTCCGGCGTGCTCAATCTCTCGGCAAGGGCTGGCATGAGCGGCTTGAAAGGTTGCACCTTGAAAGCCTCGATGTTTTTTTCGTTCTCGTAAAAAAGCTTCGCGACATAACCCATATCTGCGCAAACATTGTAGGCGCGCTCGAGCCTTTCTCTCCAAGATTTATCGCCGAACCTTGCCGCTGACAATCCATCGAGTATTGTCGGATCGCCAACTCCCAACCGCAATCTGCCAAGCACGAAACGAACGATATAGCGAGCTTCCAAAGGCGTTGCATTGTTAAGCAACTCAACCAGGTATTTCTTCTTCAATTCCGTGCTTCCAGGGCCAGAGGTCTTTGCTATTCGCAAGAGTGCCTCGTAGAGATAGAGAACATCGATAGGATTAGATAACAACGATTGTTGTTTCTTTTTTTTCAAAAAGTTCTCCGCAGTTATTCCAAGATCGCCGGTCTTCTTGTAATCGTCGTCTACTGCTTTCGCGGAATAACCGCTTGCGCTGGCTATCGCTTCCACAGCAAATCTCTCGCCCATCCCGAGTTCTATTCCCTCGTAAGGCGGGGCTATTATTCCCTGAACAAAATAAACTATCTTTCCTATTTCCTCTGGTTGCGCCTTCTTGAAAAGTTCGGCAAGCAGGTAAGTGATCTCTATCCTGCCGCTTTTGCTTTCAATCTCGTTAAAAACTACCGCAACTTCTTGAAAAAGCATGAATGATATTCTCTCTTTAATTTAAAAGCGCTTACGTTTATGCAAAAGCATAAATTGAAACGCTCTATATATGTTTTTGTCAAATAATTTTACAAAATCGCTATTATTTTGTCAAATGATTGAACAAAATAGCAAAATTTATCAGGAGAAGAGGTATATGAAATGCGAGATGTGCTAGGATTTGTTGGAAAAAACATTTATTTTGAACAGAGTTTTCCCAAAAGGGACTAATATTCTGAAAGAACCAAAGACATTATTCTCCATTCCGTATCGTCGGTTATACAAGAATTTTGACGAATGCTTTGGCTCCTTAAAAGAAGATTTTTTCGTCGATATATTACGTTTCTCAAACAGAGAATTTTACTATCTAAAGACAACCACAGGCAAAAAAACTCCAGATTATATAGTAGATGATATTATTATAGAGATCAGCGGAAAAGGAAAGGGGATTTCAGTTCAAAGGTTTTAGAGGAAAGAAGAATGCCATCTTAGTCCATCCGGGCGAGTTAGACCACATGCGCAGGCCATTGTTTATGCTTGGATTGGTTGAATATTAGACAAGAGCAAATTTTCGGTGATGGAAATATTTATAATTTGAAACGCGTAGCACTATTGAGGGATGCTTAATGGTTTCTAACAGGAACTTACGGGTTCTAAGCGTCTTCACGCTCGTTATGATTAATGTAGCCGCGGTGCTTAATTTGGCACAACTTTCAATCCTTGCGGAATACGGTCTCTCCGCAGTCTTTTATGTCGTTATTGCTGCATTGCTTTTCTTCGTTCCTGTTTCGCTGGTTTCCGCTGAGCTGGCCACAGGCTGGCCCAAGAGAGGTGGAGTTTACATATGGGTGAAGGAAGCGTTTGGTCCTTCTTTGGGCTTTCTCGCTATCTGGCTGCAGTGGTTTGAGAACGTCGTATGGTATCCAACCATTCTCTCAGCCTCATCTGCGTACATCGCTTTCGCTTTCAATCCATCGCTCGCAAGTAATCCTCTATACACCATGATAATGATTTTTCTCATTACATGGGTCATCACGCTAATTAACTTTCGTGGCATGAAAGTCTCCGGACAAGTAAGTTCCTACTGCACCATCGCCGGCACGCTCTTTCCTGCTGCCCTCGTAATAATACTAGGTGTGCTCTGGATATCGAGTGGTGGCACTTCTCAGACGCCGTTAACTCTCAGCAATCTCGTCCCAGAGTTTAACGCGGCCAACATCCTTTTCCTTGTCGGCATTTTTCTAAGCTTTGCAGGCATAGAAATGTCTGCGGTGCATGCGCAGGAGGTGAAAGATCCGCAGAAGAACTATCCCAAGGCTATACTACTATCTGCATTCATAATATTGGTGGTCTCGGTCCTTGGCGCGCTGGCCATCTCAGTAGTCGTGCCCAAAGCTGACATCCAGCTTAATGCTGGAGTTATGGAGGCGTTCAGCAAGTTCTTCAAACTTTACAACTTTCCGTGGGTTATGCCGTTAATAGCCATACTCGTGGCAGCCGGCTCTGTTGGCGCAGTCAGCACGTGGATAGTGGGGCCCAGCAAGGGGCTTTTAGTAACGGCACGCGACGGCAACTTGCCACCTTTCTTCCAGAAGGTGAACGAGAATGGGATGCCTACCAATCTGCTCATAAGCCAAGCAGTGATCATTACACTGCTTTCCCTCATCTTTCTCTTCGAGCCTTCTGTAAACAGTTCATACTGGCTGCTCACCGTGCTTACTTCACAGCTTTATCTAATAATGTACATCCTCATGTTTGCTGCGGCGATTAAGCTGCGTTATTCCCAGCCAATGGTGAAGCGACCGTATAAGGTGCCTGGCGGGAACGTTGGTATGTGGGTGGTAGCTGGGGTTGGCATAATCTCCTGTCTTGTTGCAATTCTCGTCGGTTTTATTCCACCTTCTCAATTCGGCGCTACTGGCTCTGCTGCGCTTGAGTTTACTGGCTTCCTGGCGGTTGGCGTAGTTATAGTATGTACTGTACCTTTTGTGATTAGATATTTTAGGAAATCGGATTGGAAGAGGATTGGTAAGATAAAGGATAAATAGATTGATAAAGAAAGTCATGTAGACCAAAAAGATTAAATGGTAAATGGGCGAAGGCTCATGGTGAGTATATGAAAGTAGAGGAATATCGAAACTGTACTGTGTTGTTTGTGGACAAGGAGTTCAACGTTGACAGCGCTAAGGGCAAGGCGCTGCAGGAACTCGCGTGCGAACTCAAGAAACTTGGCTTCTCCGTACTCAACGCCTCTAACACTGAGGAGGCCGAAATGCTTCTTCGCTATAACTCTTCCATCAGCTGTACTCTCTTGGACCACAAGCAAGACTTCTCCAGGCTCTGCAAGCTCATTCGCGAGCTCAACCAGAAAATGCCCATCTTCATAATAGTAGAAAAGATTAACGTTGAGCGCATTCCAAAGGAAGTTTACGAAGAGACAGAGGGCTATTTCCTGCCTTTGGAGGACACAGCCGACTTTATGGCAGGCCGCGTGAAGGATGCTGTTGATGATTACCTAAATGAGGTGCTGCCGCCTTTTTTCATGGCGCTGATGAACTATGTTTACAATTACAAGTACGCGTGGCACACGCCAGGACATATGGGCGGCATTGCCTTCCGAAAAGGGCCCGCAGGTAGGTTCTTCTATGATTTTTTCGGCGAGAACATGCTGCGCGCTGACCTTTCTGTTTCCGTACCGGAGTTAGGCTCGCTACTGGAGCACACGGAAGTAATCGGAAAGGCAGAGGCTTTGGCCGCGCGTATTTTTGGCGCAGATAAGACTTATTTCGTGACGAACGGTACTTCTACTGCGAACAAGATAGTTTTTCACGGTTGCGTCACCCCTGGTGACATCGTACTGGTGGACAGGAACTGCCACAAGTCGTCTATGCACGCAATAATAATGACAGGCGCCATCCCAGTCTATTTCCTGCCCACGCGCAATTCCTACGGTATAATCGGACCAATCCACAACAGCGAGTTTGAGCCCGCGGCCATACGCAGGAAAATCAATAATAGTCCGCTCATCCAAAACAAGAATGCGAAGCCTCGCCTAGCGATAATAACCAATTCCACTTACGATGGCCTTTGTTATAACGCCAGCGCCATAAGGCATAAACTCAAGGACGTTGTGGAGAACTTGCTCTTCGACGAAGCATGGTATGGCTACGCTGCCTTCCATCCGCTGTACGCCGGGCGCTTCGGCATGTGCGGCGGAGACTATTCAACAGGGCCAAATGTCTTCTCAACTCAGTCCACTCATAAAGTGCTTGCCGCACTTTCCCAAGGTTCCATGGTGCACGCCAAGGCAGGTAAGCCTGGTATAAACCATGAGCGTTTCAACGAGGCGTTCATGATGCATACCTCCACCTCACCCCAGTACGTGCTTATTGCATCACTGGACGTAGGCGCAAAAATGATGGAGGGCAAGGGCGGTACGCGCCTCGTGGAAGACTCGATTCTAGAAGCAATAGAATTCAGGAAGCGCATTGTCTCTGCTAAAAAGGATATGAAGAAGGGCGACTGGTGGTTTAACGTTTGGCAGCCGGAGAAGACGAAAGGCAAGACCTTCTACTCCATCAGCGATGACGAGTTGAAGAAGGACCAAAACTGTTGGACACTCAAGACCAACGAGAAGTGGCACGGCTTTGGCGACTTTGAGGAAGAGCACGTGATGCTAGACCCGATAAAAGTGACTGTGCTTACGCCTGGGATAATGGAGAATGGCAGCATGGATACATGGGGTATCCCAGCCTGCGTCGTCTCCGCCTTCCTAAGGAAGGAGGGCATAGTCGTGGAAAAGACTGGGCATTATTCTTTCCTCTGCCTCTTCACTATAGGCACTACGCGCGGCAAGGCAGGCATCCTTCTCAACATGCTATACCGCTTCAAGGAGCTTTACGACCGCAACGCGCCGCTGGAAGATGTGTTACCCCACATCGTGAAGTTTGCGCCATCCAAGTACGTTGGTATGGGCTTAAAACAGCTCTGCGACACCATGCACGCTTACTTCAAGGCCCGCAACATCACCAAGGTGTTGACCGCTGTTTATGAGAAACTGCCTCAGCAGGTGCTGCGGCCAGCGGATACTTACGCCGCGCTTGTACGAGGCGACGTGGAAAAGTTGGGCCTTAAAGACATAGGCAATCGCGTTTCCGCGGCCATGATAGTTCCCTATCCGCCAGGCATACCTGTCATAATGCCTGGGGAGAAGTTCTCGCATGACACAAAAGCCATTCTGGATTACCTTAAGATATGCGAGGATTTCGACAACGAGTTCCCTGGCTTCGAGAACGAAATTCACGGAGTTAGTGTGGAGCAGGAAGACGGTGCCAAGCACTACAAGGTTTACTGCGTGAAGTTGTGATTTTTTCAGCACCGTATCCCATTTGCAATGCCAACTACAAGATCAATCTCTTCCTGTGGGATGGGTTTTGGCTCCCTGCCACATTTAAAGAGCCGTATCTTATATAGAGGTACACCGCCGTATTTTCTAGGTAGTTGCCTCACCCATCTTTGAGATATCTTTTGAAGTTTTGCTATCTGATAAACAGATAGCTCTCCTTTTTTCATCTCTCGTATTATCCACCTTATTTTTCTCAGGTTCAACTTTTTCATGTATTCCTGAGAAATCCAAAGTTCTTCTTTTTTTATCGAGACGAACTTGTTTCGGGATAATACAGGAGTGATTTTACTTTTTTATTTTTTTATATTTTAATTTTTTAATTACTTGACAAGGTATTTGATAAGGTGCGATTGGTATTGGAAAGATTTATCTATTAAATAGTCTGCTTGCTTTTGGTATTTTGATTTTTGTTTTCATCTTTTTTAGGAAGTTTCCATTTCATTGGTTCATTCTCATTAAGCGGATTTCGAGGTCCTTCCTTTTCTATAATTTCATATATTTTATTCGTAAGGGTTTGTAGTTTTTCCAATATTTCTCTTCTTTTCGCCAATAAATATCTGTCTTTTCCCATTGTCTTGTTTATCTTCTTTGCCATGAGAAATACATCTTCGTAAAATTTCGTGATAGCAATAGTCGCAGTTCTTATTGCCTTGAGTGCTTCTTCAAACTCTCCTTTTTCTATAGCTTGTTCAGCAAGCTTTATATGTTCCTCAACAAGTTTCTCTGAAATCTTTCCAATTGCCTCAGCAGCCTTCCATCGCACATCCCATCTCTCATCCTTTAAAGCAGTAATCAAAGCAGGAATTGCTTTTACATTCTTTAATTCACCAAGTGCTATTGCTGCTCCATGTCGTTCTTTATATGTTTCTCCTTCCTTTAGCATTCTAACAATAGTTTCAAATTGTTCATCATTTACTCCGATCTTTCCAATTGCCTTAGCAGCACTCTTTCGCACATTAGAATCCTCATCCTTTAAAGCATTAATCAAAGCAGGAATTGCTTCTAAAACTTCCTTACTATTTGGATTTGCTTCTGCGATCTTTTCAATTGCCTCGGCAGCAGTCCATCGCACACTCAAATCCTCATCCTTTAAAGCAGTAATTAAAGCAGGAATTGCTTCTAAAACTTCCTTACTATTTGGATTTGCTTCTGCGATCTTTTCAATTGCTGCAGCAGCCCTCCTTCGCACATAAAAATCCTCACCCTTTAAAGCATTAATCAAAGCAGGAATTGCTTTTAGATTCTTTAATTCACCAAGTGCTATTGCTGCTCCATCTTGTTCTTCCGATGTTTCTCCTTCCTTTAGCATTCTAACAATAGTTTCAAACTGCTCATCATTTACTCCGATCTTTTCAATTGCCTCAGCAGCCCCCCATCGCACATAAGGATTCTCATCCTTTAAAGCAGTAATCAAAGCAGGAATTGCTTCTAAAACTTCCTTACTATTTGGATTTGCTTCTGCGATCTTTTCAATTGCTTCAGCAGCCCTCCTTCGCACATAAAAATCCTCATCCTTTAAAGCATTAATCAAAGCAGGAATTGCTTTTAGATTCTTTAATTCACCAAGTGCTATTGCTGCTCCATCTTGTTCTTCCGATGTTTCTCCTTCCTTTAGCATTCTAACAATAGTTTCAAATTGTTCATCATTTACTCCGATCTTTTCAATTGCCCCAGCAGCCCCACATCGCACATAAGGATCCTCATCCTTTAAAGTAGTAATTAAAGCAGGAATTGCTTTTAGATTCTTTAATTCACCAAGTGCTATTGCTGCTCCATGTCGTTCTTTATATGTTTCTCCTTCCTTTAGCATTCTAACAATAGTTTCAAACTGTTCATCATTTACTCCGATCTTTCCAATTGCCTCAGCAGCACTCTCTCGCACACTTGGATAAAAATCCTTTAAAGCAGTAATTAAAGCAGGA
>Ga0272448_1002280_pt1 | contig 24287 bp, 5 predicted proteins | sample YNPCB0191_FD_202220 | JGI IMG/M metagenome (GOLD analysis project Ga0272448, IMG submission 202220) | Hot spring sediment microbial communities from Yellowstone National Park, WY, United States - YNP-CB-019-1 | ecosystem: Environmental > Aquatic > Thermal springs > Hot (42-90C) > Sediment... | reverse complement strand
GATCACCCCCGAAGCGCTGGTGATGGCCACGCGGGCCTAAAGAGACGGTGACGAGGCGAAATCACCGTCAGACCAGGGCACTACTGCGTCTGAAAATAGCTAAACTTCAGGGGCCGGGGGTGAGGGACGACAACAAGGGGGCTTACATGCAAAAATGCACATTACTCGTGCCGGCGCTACTGCTGGCCGTTCTGCTCACCGGCATGCTGCCGGCGGGTGCGGCGCAATTGACGGTGATGTTGCCGTTGGGGCGCACATCGTATCAGACCAATGAGACCATCGACGTCTCGGTGGTGCGCAGCGACACGCAGGCGCTGGCGGCGGGAACGCTCACGCTGACGCTGACCGGCGAGGACGGCAGCAAGCTGACCTCCAACTTCCCTGTGAAGGCGATGACCATGGCAGGGGCGGACGCCCGCACTACCGAGCACCTGCACCTCAATGGCTGGCTGCTGCGCCCGGGCAATTACACCGTGCAGGTGGACAGCGATGGCGCAACTGCGCAGGCGAAGATCGCCCTCTACAGCCATATCCGCAAGAGCACCTACCGCACGCTGCACTGGTGGGGGCCGGGCGGCGATAAGATGGGGCCGGAAGGCGAGAACGGCTTCGGCTTCAACACCATCTACGGCGGCGTCGACGAGCCCTCCATCCCCGCCGGCGAAGATATCATGGGGCTGGACCTGATGGGCGGCGGCCACCAGTTCGACCTGAAGATGGAAAACGACTGGTCCGACCCGTATGTCTACCTGGGCGCCGTGCAGCGCGCCATGGACCGCGCCTTCACCTTCCGCACCATGCCCAACAATATCGGCGCCCACCTCTATGACGAGCCGGGGCTCACCTATGCCGCGGCGGGGAGCAAGGGGCAGACTTTCGGCCCGTGGGATGTCCTCCAGCAGCGCCGTGCGTACAAGAGCGCCTTCGGCAAGGAGCAGATGTGGTATGACGAGGTGAAGCCCGACGATCCGGCCAACATGGCGCAGTGGACGCAGACCACCAACTTCCGCCTGGGCTTCATGGATGCCTTCTGGAAAGCCTCCTACGATGCACTGAAGAAGATGAAGCCGGGCTACCTGGTGGCCACGCAATCCCAGTACGGGTGGTGGGCGCTCTTCGACGGCTATTACTTTAACGTGGTGCGCAGCCTGCCGGTGGTGAGCGGGCACGGCGGGTATGACGATTACGGCGAGCGCGACTTCAATCCGTCGCTCTACGTGGAAATCTCGCTACCCCGCCAGATGGACAAGCCCACCTGGTACCTGGGCGACTGGGGTGTCTACTCGAACGAGCAGATCCGCCTGGAGCATTACCTCTCCTTCATGGCCGGCATTCAAGGCATCGCCGGGGGCCCGAGCATGGGCGTAGATTCCATCGGCGCGCAGGCCGGCGTGGAGACGAACAAGACCATGGCCCGCCTGGGGACGATCTTCGCCAAGCCGGATTACACCCGGCAGGACGTCGGCATCCTCTATTCCAAGTCCGACCTCACCCATGCCACGCGCTCGAAGGATTTCCTCTCCACGCGCGATGCCATCGGCGAACTCTACACGGCGACGCGACTGCTGCAATACCCGATCACCGGCGTGCTGGAGGAGGATCTCCTCGACGGCTCCGCCTCGGCGCATTACAAAGTCATTATGATGTCCGACATCCAGTACCTGGACCCGGACGTGATCACAGCGATGGAAGCGTACATCAAGGACGGCGGCACACTGATCATGACTGCGGATTGTACGGTGAAGGTGGAAGGCGTCACCAAGCTCAAATACGCCTACCACATCGGTGATCCCAAAGCCACTAAAGCCGCACCGTTCCCCGACCAGCTCAAGCGCGCCGAACCGCTCGCCAATGAGCTGAAGGGCGTGTTGCAGCAACTGGGGATCAAGCCGGCCTTCGGCTCGACGGTGCCGACGCTGGCCCCCGGGCGGCAGGTGCGCGGCGATATCGAATACCTCTTCGCCGCCAACTTCACCACCTTTGACCGCGCCGCCGACTGGGCGAAGCCGAGCGAGGAGGGCGGGAAGCCGGTGGATTGGGCCGCCGACTCCGCGCAGGGTAACCCGTGCGCGGTCGTTGCGACGATCTCCCTGCCGGATGACGGGCGCCCGGTGTATGATGGTATCCACGGCGGGACGACGGCCTTCGCGAAGAAAGGCGGCGCGTTGAGCGCCGACCTGCGCTTCGGTCCCGGCCAGATGCGCGTCTTCGCCCGCACTGCCCGCCCCATCGGCAGCGTGCAGGTGGCCGCGCCGACCATCACTCGCGACTACACCCGCGAGACCGAGCCGCTGACGCTGGACCTGGCCGCCATGCTGCTCGACACGCAGCACCGGGTGATCGCCGGCTCCGCGCCGCTGGAAATCACGGTGATCGATCCGCTGGGCGACATGCGCTATGACATCTACCGCGCCACCGAGTTGGGCACCTGCCGCCTCAGCCTGCCGCTGGCGGTGAACGACCCCGCCGGCACCTGGACGGTGCGCGTGAAGGAGCTGCTGGCCAATACTGAGGGCCAGGTGACCTTCACCTACCGGGCGCCTTCCCGCTGCGGCGCCGTGGCCGGCGAGACGCCGCGCGCGGTCTATTTCCCGTATGACAAGGCGAACATCTACAGCTTCTTCCGCAATTACCGCACGGTGACCATCGTGAAAGGCACCAGCGACTACGACACCGCCGCCGCCGAGCGCCTGGTGACCGCGCTGGGGCCGTACAACGTGCGCTGCACCATCGTTAATGCCGCGGATGCCAACAAGGCGCGCGAGCTCACCGCCGAAGAAGCGAAAACCTGGTGCGGCATGTGGATCGCCGGCAATCCGTCCCCCGACCAGCGGAAAGATCCGCGCTCGGTGGGGTTCGACCTGCCCGGCCCGAGCATCCTCCTGGGCAACCCGCAGGACAATCCGCTGATTAACCTCCTGTGCACGAAAGACCAGAATGGCAAAACGATCGTCCCCTACCCGGTGACCGCGGACTTCCCCGGGCGCGGGCACGGCTACCTGGCGTGGAACTTCGCCGCGCTGGGCCATGACCTGGAGACGGTCGCCTGCATCGCCACCGATGCCGCGGGCATGGATGAGGCCGTGGGCACGCTCTTCCAACTGGCCGTGGGCATCGACGACGTCACTCCGCTGACGCTGCCGTCCAGCAACACGCTGACCGCGGCCAGCAAACCCGCGACGCTGCCCGCTATGCGCACGCTCTGGCAGACGACCATGCCGGACACCATCAGCACGCTGACACTCGACGGGGTGAACGTCACCGCCACCAGTTGGGATGGCACGCAGACGACCTTCGATGCCAACGGCAAACAGAACATGACAAAGACGAACGTGAAGGTGCGGGCGGCCGCCAAAGTGTCGAAGGACACCGGCAAGCTGCCGAAGGACAAGCTGCTGCTGCCCAACCTGGCCATCAAGCAAGTCCTCGCCGGCGCCCACTACAACGCGGTCAGCTACTGGGGCGGCACCCTGCAGCTCTTCGGGGCCGACGGCACGCTGAAGGCCCAGCAAATGCTCCCGCAAGACAGCACCGCCATGGTATGGCAAGGCGACACGCTGGTGGTCGGCCTGGCGGAAGGGAATGTGATGGGGTTGGGGGTGAAATAGAGAGCCGGTAAAGCCCCGAATGGGGCGACCATTCGATAGCCCAGGGTGAAGCGACAGCGGAACCCTGGGTCCGGGTGGATAGATAGGCCGGAGCCCTGAAAGGGCGGTATTCCGTATGGCGATCACCCATAGGAATGCCGCCCTTTCAGGGCTGGGTAGATCTGGGAGGCTCACCTACCCAGGGTTCCGCTATCGCTCCACCCTGGGCTATCGAATGGCAGCCTTTCAGGCTGCACCGCCCACGCTACTTCTCCCCTACCCCACGCAACACCCCCCACAGATGCGGGGTGCGATACAGGGCATCGCCGCTCGCCCAGTGGGGCTGGGATTTGATGGTGCCGGGGGTGTCGATGTCGTTGACGGCGTAGTCGAAGTGGAAAGTGGGGCCGGGGGTGCCGTGTATGGCGCTGAAGCCGGCGAAGGGGACGGTGACTTCCACCCAGTAGCCGGTGGGGCGCAGGCCGGAGGTCATGGTGATGCCGGTGGGGGCACCCGCCGGGGAGACGGCGTCGATCTGTCCCTTGCCGCCGGCAAGGGCCGGCGCGGCGATGATCTGGAAGTAGCCGGGACCGCCGGGCACGGCACCGGGCGGGCGAAAGTCGAAATAGAGCTCCACCGAGTCATTCTTGTACGCGTCTTTGTCGCCTTCGCAGAGCTTGTCATCCGTCACCTCGACATGCACGATGAAGGCGTCGGCGCCTTTACGCACCCAGGCGACCGCCGAGCAATCCTTCTCGCCGCCCCAGTTGGCCCGCTGGTAGGAGACCTGGTTGGCGGTGCGGATGGCCAGGCGCGCGGCCGCCGGGATCTCCTTCGCCGCCGCGGTCAGGTAGCACCCCTGCCGGATCACCTCCAGGTCGGCGTTGCCGATCTCGAACGTGCCGCCGCCGGCCATGCGCCAGGAGAATTGCGGGGTGAGCGCGAGGTCGGCGCGCAGATTAGCGGTGAAGGTGAGCGTGGTGTGCGCGCCGGGGGCCAGCGTGCAGTGAGCATTGACGGGCTGGATGCGGCTCCCGCCGTCCAACAGGTTCCATGTCCCTGCAAAGGTGAGCGGCACCCCGGTTGGGTTGTCCAGTGCCAGGGTGAGCGTCGTCGGCTCCCCGGTATAAACCGGCTGCGGGAAACCGATCGTCGCATGGTACTGGCGCAGCGCCCGCTGCAGCGGGGACAGCGCCGGGGCGCGGCCGTAGAGCGTGTCGAGGATGGCCGGCACGATCACCTGCTGGTTGCCCTCCGTGCCGGGATGCACTTCGTCCGGCAGATACTTTTTGTACAGCGCGGGGCTGTTCTGCATGATCTCCCGCCAGGCCGGCTCGTGGTCGATGAGCAGCAGATGCCGGTCCCGCGCTACCTCGCGATACATTTGGTAATAGGCATCGATGTGCGGGCGGCTCTGGCGATAGTCGATAGGCACCGACATGGTCATCAGGATGATTTCGCATTGTGGGTTCTGCTGCAGGATGCGGTCGATCATCGTTTCCAGATTATGGCGCGCCTGTGCCACCGTGGGGTGGCGATCGAGCGTCGCATCATTGATGCCGAACTCGATGAACACGGTGTCCGGATGATGGTTGAGCACGCGCTCGGTGAGGTTGGCCACGCCCCAGCCCGACCACTGCCCGCCCGCGCCGCTGTTGATCACCGTCGCCAGCTTCGGGAAATCCTTGTTGAGCGCCTCCGCCATCGCGCCTACCCACGGCGCACCGTCCGTCAGGCTGGTGCCATAGGTGACGATACACTGCGGCTTCCCCGCTTCCAAGTTCCGCACCGTGCGGCTCTTCGCGTGCAGGCTGACGTTATCCCCCGGCACCGGCCGTTCATCAGCGATCACACACAACAATGCGCTCAACAGCAGCAAGACACAGATGATTTTCTGAAGCATAGATACTCCTTTGATGGTCAGCGAATACTATTATAACGTCTGGAGGGTCAACACTGGTAGTCTGTATGCCAGTGTTGACCCTCCCTGACCCTCAGCGTCTCTGCGCCTCCGCGGTGAAATACTTCTTTACCTCGGCGTAAACTTCGCCAGGTCATGGATGCCAAGGCGTTTTTCGAGGGCGGCGACTTTGTTGACGTAGTTCTCGAAGCCGTGCTCGCCGAAGATGCGGTGTTCGCGGTCTTCGAAGGTCTCGCCCAGCACCTTGTACTCGGTGGGGCCGACCAGGTTGGCGAAAGCCGGGAAGAGTACGGTGTCTTCGCGGGCGGCGTGCGGGCGGTACATACGGATGAACTGGTGGATGCGCAGGCTCACCTCGGCGAGGGACTTCCGGTCGGTGGCACCGGCGGCGGCCAGTTGGCGGATACGAGCGGTGATGCGGCGGCCCGCGTCATGCTGCGCGCGCAGCGTCCGCACCAGCTCGACCTGCTGCTTGGCCTTTTCGAAGCGCGGGAAGACGTACTCCTCCTCGGTCTTCTCGTGGTAATCCTCGATGAAGCTTTTGATAATGCCTGCCGCTTCGCCCAGCGCCTGCATCTGCGGATCATTCGCCCGCGCCCGCCGGTCGATCTCCTCATAGACCAACAGCACGCGCCGCAGGATGCCATGCTCGCGCATCAAGTCCTCGCCGGGCGTCACCGGCACTTCTTCCCCACCGCCAGCCCGCGGGGGCTCGCCATGTGGTCGCCCCTGCGCGTACAGTGTCAACATCGTCCCGCTGCCCGCCAGCAGCACGGCGAACAGAAACATGATCAGCAACACATAGTGCCGGCGACCGGTGCCGTTCTTCATCGCAATTCTCCTCTCCGAGGGAAGTCATCATGCATTGTACGCATTGGCGAAGCGTTGTGCGGCCTGTTAACGCACCTTTCGCTGCGGAGTGGTGAGGAGAATGAACAAGATTGTCCGGATGTTTTCACCCAGAACCTGGGGAACGAGGGAGTGGTTAGTGATTGAGTTATTAGTGATTAGTATTGTTATCGCTTACCGACTACTAATAACTAATCACTTATCACTAATCACTTTTCCCTCCACTGCCACGCCATCGTTTTCATTGACGCTCAACACGACGGATGGTACACTAACCGTTAGAAGACGCAGTAACATCACTCCCCTGGTGCGGCGCTGGCCGGGGCTTCGGCGGCACGCATCATCATGGAAGGTTCATCATGTCCGGGATCAATGGCCGGCGCCTGGCGCTGGTGCTCTTCTTTCTCGTCTGCCTCTGGGCCGGGGCGCTGGCGGCCCCGGTGGCATCGGTGCATAGCCTCTCCGGAGCGGTGACGGTGCGCCCGGCAGGCAAGACAAATCTCCTCGCGCTGGCCGTCGGCGTTAAACTGCAGGAGAACGATATTGTCGCCACCGGGCCGGGCGGCAAGGTGGCCATCCTCTTCACCGATGGCTCCCTCGTCTGCCTCGCGCCACGTTCGAGCATCCAGCTTCGCTCCAGCACGCACACCTCGCCCAAGCAAGGACGCTCCACCACCAGCCTGTTCATCGCGCTCTTCGGGGAGCTCTGGGCGCGCATCCGCCCGGGCAAGGGAGCGCAGACGCGCAGCGCGGTGGCCGGTGTGCGCGGCACGGAGATCCGCCTGCAGGTGGAGCCGGAGGGGGCGACGACGCTGACCGTGCTGGACGGCGAAGTCGATTTTTTCAATGACTACGGCGCCGTGCTCGTGGAGCAATCGCAACAGAGCACGGCCCACCCGGACGCCGCGCCCACCATACCGGTCACTGTGGCCAATGCCGGCATCCCGGTGGAATGGACGCTGGATCTGCAGCGCGTACTCATCCCGCGCGAAACTTTCTTGAGCGAAACCTCACTGGAAGCAGCACGGCAGCGCGCGCAGGCCCATCCGGAGGAGGCGGCAGCACATCAGCAGTATGGCGAGGCGCTGTACGATGCCGGTGAGTACAGCAGGGCGCTGCACGAGCTGGAGGCGGCCAAGCGGCTGCGGTTTGATCTGCACACGCTAACCGACCTGGGCAGCACACTCTTCGCCCTGCACCGTCTGGAGGACGCCGAGAGAACCTATGGCGATGTAGAGCCCAGATCGTCCTCTGCCGCCCCTGCACTGGTCGGTTTGGCCTGGATTGAGCTGCAGCGAAACCACTGGCGGGAAGCGCGAAGGGACGCAGAAGATGCGCTGGCGCGAGACCCGGGAGCGGCGGAAGCTGCCATCGTGTTGGGGCTGACGCTGATGCGGCAAGGCGGCGCTGATGAGCAGGCGTGGGCTGTCTTTCAACGCGTGCCGGATGGTCCGTATCACTACCAGGCCGATGCCTGGCAGGCGCTGCTGGCGCTGGCGAAGAGCGATACCGCCAACGCGCTGACGCTGGCGGAACGCGCCGTACACGCGCGGCCCACCTCCGCACTGGCGCAGGGCAACCTGGCCCTCGTCCGCTTCTTCACCGGCGATCTGCCCGGCGCACGGCGAGCGGCGCAGGCGGCGCTGAAGGCGAACCCGGACTCGGTGGCGGCGCACTGCATCCTCGGACAGGCGCAACTGGCGCTGGGCGAGGTGGATGCCGCCGCCAACACCATCGCCTACGCGACGGCGCTGGACCCCGGCCAGCCGCAGAGCCAGTATTTCCTGGGAGTGGCCGATGCTCAGCGCGGGGATTATCTGCATGCCGTGCATGCCCTGCGCGCCTGTCTGCGCCTGGCCCCCGCGTTCATGCCCGCCTACCAGGCGTTGGCCATCGTCTACCTGCGCATGGGGCATCGCGACGATGCGCTGGCGCTGGTGGAAGCGCTGCCGACGCAATACCCGCAGAGCGCGATGAGCCGACTGGCACTGGGGCAGGTCGACACCCGGCTGGGACGTTTCGCGCAGGCGGAACGCGCCTACCGGGACGCGCTCGCCCTGGAGTCGCGGAGCGCGCTGGCGCAGGCGGCACTGGCGGAAGTGCTGCTCGCCGACCACCAGCTTCAGCCCGCCCTGCTCGCCGCCCGGCGCGCGGTGGCCCTTGCTCCCGGCATCGCCGATTACTGGGCCACGCTGGGCCGCTGCTATGAGTACAGCCGGCTCTTCACCCTGTCCGATCAGGCTTACCGGGAGGCACTGCGCCTTGATCCGGAGACCGCCCTCCCCCGCGCCCGCCTGGCGCTGGCCGCCCCGGACGCGCATACGAAGCTGAACGGGGTCACCCAGGCCTTCCTCATCGACCCGGCGGTCTCCAGCCAGTTCCTGCGCCCGGATGTCTCCACCGAGCTCACCCCGGCGCTCGGCGTGGATGCCAACGCCGTTGATCTGGCCAACCAGTTCGTAGGCTTCTCTGGTGTGCTGCACGGCTTCACCCTCTATGCGCACGCGCGCAATGACGATGTCTACGGGCGTATTAACGATGACCAGGACACGTCGGTCTTCTCCACCTACCTCACCTGCACGCCCGCGCCGCGGCTCAACCTGTTCCTGAATCTCTCGCACACGCGCCTGGCGCGTGGGTTGCCCGGCCCGCACATCGATGGCCTGGGCGACGACCCGGACGACCGCGACGAGACGCTGCTCGACGTGGGGCAGGTCGCCGCGCGCTGGCGCTTCGCGAACGGCGCCCACCTCTGGGCCGGCGTCACCTGCACGCCCTCACGCACGGAGACCGACGACCCGGACATGCAGTCGAGTGGATTCCTCGACCAGGTCACGCGCACGCAGACGGTCATCCCCGAGTGGCGGCTGGACCTGCCCCTCCCCCGGCGCACAGGCCGCGACGAGGTGCTCATCCTGGGCATGGCGCGCATCCTGGAGAGGGCGACCGTCACCACCGACACCTTTGACCCGCTCCTGCTGACGCCGGCGACGGAGTGGCAGCGGATGCGGGAGACCGCCTCGCTGGCCTACGGCCAGGTGACGCATCCGCTCGGTCACAACGCCACCCTCACCCTGCAACTGCAAGGCGAGCGGACGCACAGCACGCAGACTGCCGGCAATCCTGCGGCAATGACCGACGACCGCCTGCTGCCCGGCCTGCAGCTCACCTGGCGCGCCGGCGCACGCACCCTGGTGAACCTCACCGCGCAACAGCAGTCGACAGTGGCACAGCAGGCCGCCTTCAACCCGCTGAACACCGTGCTGACGCTCCCCGCGGAGGCACAGCCCAACGGCGCCCCCGACCGCACGCGTGCCGTGGTGCTGGATATCACACGCCTGCTGGGCGATCGGCAGGTGCTCCAGTGCCTCCTCTACCAGACCAGCGCGAAGGAGGTGTTCTTCGGCGGGCCGTCCTTGCCGGCTGCCGTTGCCGATTCGCTCACCCTCCCGCGCCTGGAGCGCACCGGTGGCAAGCTGCGCTATGAGTTCCAGGTGGGCCGCGCGCTCTTCGCCGCCGCCTCGCTGGCCGTCAACCGCACCACCCTGGGAGGCACGGATACCCTGGCCCCCTACCAGCCGCGCCTCCGCTCCGAGCTGGAAGCCGGCTACTTCTTCGGCAAGCGCGCGCAACTGCACCTGAACATCATCCACCTCGGCGCCTTCTACCAGGACAGCGCCATGCCGGACACACCCCGCCGGCGCTTCCCCGCCGAGACGTACGTGAACGGCAGTTTCAACTGGCAACTCTCCTATCGCTGTGAATGGTTCATCAATTGCACCAATCTCTTCGCCCGCCCGCAAATCGACTTCGCCGACTTCCCCGCCGCGCAGCGGCAGTGGGAAAGCGGGGTGACATGGAGGCTCTAATCATGTTGATCTCTCGGATGCAACGATTTCATCACACCGTCCTGGCGCTCTTCCTCGGCTTACTGTGTCTCGGCAGCCAGCCGCCTGCCGGCGCGCAGACCGTTGGTAAGCCGGTTCAACTCGGCACCGGTGGTCTGCAACCGGTGGCGGTGGCCGTCAATCCAGATACCCATCGCGTGTACGTGACCAATGATCACAGCCATTCGGTGAGTGTGTTTGACGGCATCACCGACACTCTGCTGGCCATCATCCCCATCACGGATGTTGACATCAACAGTCGCATCGCCGTGAATCCGGTATCAAATAGTATCTACGTCTCAACCGCGAATGGCATTTACGTGATCGATGGCTACACGAATTATCTTGTCGATTGGATCGCTACACCGAACAACAATAAACGGTCGGGGATTGCGGTCGATAATAACGATACCGTCTATGTCATCTCATATGCCGTCAATGTGGTGAATGGCACGCCCAACTACACGGATTATGCTCTCGAAATCTATTACTACTATGACTACGCTTCCCCGGTCATTATCAACTTACCCGGGGTGACGCGTGATTCGGTGGTTTCCCTCAATCCGAAAACGAACATCATCAATATCACTGCGGGCGACCGACTCTGGGTCATCAACGGGTACAACTTGAATCAAGGCTTTTGGATTCCGCTTGCCGGCTCCGGTAATTTCGCATTAGCAGTGAATGCAGAGACGAATCAAATTTTTGTCAGCAACAACAACACTGAGGTGATGGTGCTCGATGGCAATACCTATTACCAAAATTATCCGACCATCTCTCCTGGCGCCTGCATCGCCGCGCTGGCGACTGATCCCATGACAGACTGCTTGTATATCGCTACCTTTTCGCCCAATGGGGGGACGAACGGTATATGTGTCTATAATACCTACTACAACCAGTTCATCGCGCAGCGAAATCCCACCGCTTTCCAAACAAACACCTACTCCCTGGCTGTCGACCCAGGCTACCCGGCCCAGGTTTTTACCTGCGATTACGGACAATGCCGCATCCTGGCCTTGAATGGAGACACCCTGGAAACGATCGCTTCGGAGCAGACGGCCACCGGTCCGGTGCGCATGGCCACCAATGCAACCACCAAAACGATGTATGTCGCGAATTGGTTCTCCAATGATGTCAGCGTGATCGATCTGGAAAACCACCAGCGCATCGCGACGATCCCCATCGGCCTGCACCCACGCGGCGTCTGTATCGATGAAGCGACCGATTCCACGTATGTTGCCATCAGTCAGGAGAATCGGATTGCGGTGATCGATGGTCCCACCAATACTGTACGCAACTCCATTCCGGTCAACCCGACCCCGCGCGATATGGTGTATAACACCCAGACGAAACAACTGTATGTTTTATGTGCGAATGGCAATGGCATCGCGGTCATCGACACCACACAGGAGCAAGTCATCGGGACCATCAGCGCACCGAGTCCGATCAGTTCGGATGCCCTCGCGTTTGATCCGGTCGGGAATCAGGTGTTCTTTGGCTGTACCGATGGCACGATCAGTTGTATCGATGGCAAGACCAACCTGCTCCTCGGCTCTATTCACCTTCCCAATCCCATTGTCAGCCTGGCATATAACCCCAACGAACACATCCTGTATATCGTCAGCTCCGTCACAAATGGTCAACCCTGTGTCACCTTATTGAATATCATAACCGGTCACAGTGGCACCCTGACCAATTGGGATCCGGCGGATATGGCCTCCGACATCTGCGTCGACCCGTCAACCGAAAAAGTCTATGTTGCGGATACCGGCACGGACAAGGTCGGCGTTTATACGAAATATGGGGTGTATCTGACATCGATACAGATGCTCTCGCCCTATTTTTTGAGCGCCGATCCCACCACGAACAGCATCTATGCCGTTAATTCGCGCGATTCGCTCTATGTCATCGATAAGGACACCAATAGCCTGGTCTCCGATCTCCTCGGCGACCATCTGGCAGGGGTTGCGTATAACCCGCAGACGCAACTGCTCTATGTCGCCAACTATGAGGCCGATTCCCTCTCCGTCGAGAATCCGTACTCGGCGGAACTGATCCTCACCCTCAAGGTCGGCCATCAACCGACGGAAGTCACGGTCGATTCTGACGCGAACCTTATTTATGTCGCCAACAGCGGCGACAACACGGTTTCGGTCATCGATGGTGCGACGAACTCGATCGTCGATACCATCCCATTAGCAAGCACCCGCGCGACCACCGCCGGCAGCCTGCTGGGCATGGTACTCGATACCAAGCTCAAGCGGCTCTACGTGACGGATGCCGTGCATAACGCTGTCCAGGTGCTGGATACGACCACAAAAACGCCAACATTGCTGCCGGCTCTTGCTGTCGGCCATTGCCCCATGGGGGTGGCGGTCGATCTGACGACACACCGGGTTTTCGTCACCAATTACGGCGATGATACGCTCTCCATCATCGATGGGAATACGGGAACTGTCTGCGCAACACTACCGGTCGGGAACGGCCCACTGTCAGTGGCGGTGAACCAGCAGAAGCATACCGTCCTGGTGGCGAATCTGCTGGATAAATCCGTGATGCGCATCGAAGGGAACAGCGGGACCGCGTATGGCGTCACCGGCACGACTGTTCTCAAGCTTGCGCCGACCAAGCTGGCGATCAACGAAACCACCGATATCGCCTACGTGGCGCACACCCAGGATAAGGCCTTCAGCGCGCTGGTCGCCAGCACCTGCAAGGCGCTGACCACTGTCCGTTTTGACGGCACCACAGTGCGCTCTGCCGGGGCGCTGTCAAAGAGCACACTGGCGACAACCCTTGCTGCAGTGACCGGGGGTGTTCGCGCGGTACAGAGCGCCGATATGCTGCCCGGCGGCGTGGCCGTCAATTCGACAGCCAATCAGGTCTACTTCTGTGATCCGTCGACCACCTCCATCGTGACGGTGAGCCAGACCTTCAACCTGCATACCATCACGCCGCAAGCAGGATTGCACGGCGCCATCGATCCGCACGATGGCCAGATAGTGTTGGACGGCGATAGCCTCACCTTCACCGCCACCCCGGATCCCGGCTACACAGTGGATAGCTGGAGTGTCGACGGCAAAGCTGTGCAGACAGGCGGGGCGCAGTTCACGCTGAACGCGATCACAGCCAATCATCTCCTCCTGGTGAAGTTCAAAGCGTATACGCCGCTGGTGACGCCGTCGGCAGGGTCGAATGGGTCGATTGCGCCCAGCACCCGGCGGACGGTGCCATATAACAGCAGCCTCACCTTCACCGCCACGCCGAAGACCGGCTACACCGTGGACACCTGGACGGTGAGCGGGGAGTTGGCGCAGACCGGCGGCACAAAGTTCACCCTTGCCGGCATCACCAGCAACATGAGCGTGCAGGTAACCTTCAAACAGCGCTTCTTCACCATCACGCCGCAGGCAGGCAGCAACGGGACGATCAGCCCGGAACTCCCGCAAACGGTAGCGTATGCCGGAAAGTGCACCTTCATCGCCACCCCGGCTACCGGCTATCAGGTGGCGGCCTGGTGGGTGGACGGCAAGCTCAAGCAAACCGGCAAAACGCTCTATGCGCTGGCCAGCATCACGGCCGACCATACGGTGACCGTCACCTTCAAATTACAGACCTTCACCCAGAAGCCCTCCGCCGGTTCAGGCGGCACCATTTCGCCCAAGTACAGCCAGATAGTCGAGTACGGCAGCAGCCTCACCTTCACCGCCACGCCGGGCAAGGGGTACGAGGTAGATAGCTGGCTGCTGGATGGTGTTGTCACCCAGAGCGGCGGGGCGCAATTCTCCCTCACCAACATCACCGCCGCCCATACAGTCAAAGTCACCTTCAAAAAGCGCACCTTCACCATCATCCCGCAAGCGGACGCCAACGGCGCGCTGACGCCGGCCACCCCGCAGACCGTCACCTACGGCAGCTCCCTCACCTTCACCGCCACCCCGAACGCCGGGTACACGGTGGCTGTCTGGACGCTGGACGGGGTGGTCAAACAAACCGGCAAAACGAAATTCACCCTGACGGGCATTATGGGGGATCATATTGTGGGGGTGACGTTCCAGTAAGTCTGGGAACTGCCCCCGCGACAACGCTTGTCAGCCCCTACCGTAGGGAACGCCCTCTGTGCGGTAATCTGTCGGGACGGGGAGAACGATATTGGTGCTCCCGCATTGCACCATTCGAACACCGACAGGTCAACGCAACCCGGAACGCCACGGAGGGCGTTCCCTACGGCGCGTGTATCTCACCGCTTGCATACGCCAGAGCAGTCCCCAAACACAATCCCGGATGCATTCGTGATAAACCGGTGTAATTGATTACCTTGACAGCGATAAAAAGTGTGTTATACTAATTTTGGGAGCGGTAGCAATCCTTCTCAGCTAGAACGCATTACATGCCGTCCGAACCACGCTCCTCAATAATCGGCCGAGTCAGTAAGCATATGCTACTGCTCGCGGCTCGCTTGTTTCCACCCCCGAATCGACGGGGATCGTTCCACTTCGCAAAAGGAGCATAATATGCAACGAACCACCTCACCACCCTTCCGCTGGGCCGGGCTCTATCTACTGGCCCTCATCCTCCTGGTTCTGCCGGCGTCGGCCGTGACGCTGCAGCAGGTGATCTCCCGCGAGAACTCGGCGTTCAGTTTGACGAACACGATCATGAACGTCGGCAAGGATGGCAAAGTCTATATTGCCAATCCCAGTGGCGGCACCAGTTTCGTCATGCGGATTAACACCGACGGAACGCAGAAAGGCGGCGGCGTGCTGCCCGTCGAATCGCTCAATGGCGTGGCCGCCAACGCCAACGGCATTATCGCCACCGCCAACGCGCACTTCGCGCGCAGCGTCAACCTGTACACCCCCAGCTTTGCCACCATCGCCTCGGTGGGCGGCTTCCTGGGCAGCGATCAGGTAGGCTGGGATGGCCCCGCCGACGTGGAAGTCGGCGCCAGCGGCGACTTCTACGGCCTGGACCAGCACAACAACCGCATCCTCCGCATCAACCCATCCGGGCAAATCACCGCCACCTACACCTTCCCGCCTCAATCGGACGCCATCGATGGGTTCCGCGTTTGCGAAGCGACACAGCGCTTCATCATCTATGTGCGCTACAGCACCCTGGTCAGCGTCGGGTTCGACGGCGTGCAGAAGTGGAGCGGCAACTTCGGGACATCCGGCTACGATCTGGATGCCAGCGGCAACCTGTATACCCTCGGCGGGTACACCAACACGATCTACAAATATGATGTCAACGGCGCGCAGATCGGCACCATCACGCTGGCCAACGCGCTGTCCACCAACACCGGCGCTTTCCGCGTGACCAATACCGGGCAGATCATCCTCCGCTACGGCGTGAACACCGAGCTCTTTCGCGTCTACGATGCCGGCACCGGCGCGCTGGTGCGCACGGTGGCTCCGGCCATCGACACGCTGACCGCCACCTACAGCAGCCAGACGTGGACGGCGGGCGCCACCATGCCGTTTACCATCACCTTCAGCAGTCCGCTCTCCCCCGCCCCCACCCCGACCTGGCATGTGTGGGGCCGTCCGTGCGACACCGCTGTTTCCATCGGGAGCAACGGCCAGGTGTCCTCGGCCTACCAGGACTTCGGCTATGTCAGTGGGAATCAGACGATCACCGTACCCAGTGGGTGCGCCGGGTTGTATGACATCAAGGTCACCCCGGAGCAGGCCGGCTGGCAGCGTGGCATCGTCTCCGAGTACCGGGTCAATGACGTGGTGGAAATCCGCGCCCCCAGTACCTCGGGCTCCATCAGCGTTTTCACCACCGTCACCGGGTTGCCCATCACCGGCACCGTGGCGGTGACGAACGGCAGCACCGGCGTGACGGGCACCGGCACCACCTTCACTGCGCTGACTGCCGGCAGCTTCATCTCCGTCAACGGGGTGACCCGGCAGATCGCGAGCATCACCGATGCGACGCACCTGACGGTGGCGAGCGCCTTCTCCCTTACCGCCAGCGGCGCCACCCTGTACCAGATCCCCTCCTTCAACCGCCTGCATTTCAATCCGGGCGAGCAGATCAGCTTCATGGCGAGCATCCGCGCGTCGTCGGGCTGGCCCTCCTCGGTGACCGTCAACCTGTATGACGCTAACAACACTGTGGTGGCCTCCGGCACGGCGAGCGGGCTGCCTGCCGCCAACAACACCGTGGCACTCTACATCCCCGCCGCCATCACCGCGGGACTGGCGCCCGGCTCCTACACGCTGAAGGCGACTACCGCCGGCTTCACCTGCGTGCCGCAGCCGATCATCCTTGGCGCCGGCCTGCAGAAGTCGCCCTTCCGCATCATGCTCTACGGCGACTACGGCACTAACTACATCAACGGGAATCTCACCCAGGAGCGCGATCTCGTGGCCAACCACGCGGTCGAGCTTCAGAAGGTGGGCATCAACACCATCATCGACCGCCATGGGGCGAATGTCAATATCTTCCCGTTCATGAACTGGCCGGGCGGGCAGAGCACGGACGGGCAGGACCTGATCAACAGCGTCCAGTCGCGCTTGAGCGGCGATGCCACCGCCACCGACCCGGCGAAAGCCAACCCGGAGGTGCCGCTGGGGCAGACCCTGGCCGCCTACAGCGCCGGCAATACCGAGTCCATGGCCATCCTCATGGGCATGGATGCGCCGGTGCCCCTGGGCCTCGGTGTGGCGTTCGATAGCCGGCCTCTCGGCGATCCGAATACGCCGGGGACGTTCGAAGGCGACCTGACCCGCGTGACGAACTTCCTGCTCCCGTATGCGACCTTCCGCGGCTGGAGCTGGGGAAATGAATGGTGGAACCAGGGCGGCGACGGCGCGCAGGACCCGACGGAAGAGACCAATTATCAGAACGCCCTCACCACCGCGAAGAACACCGGCGTGTGGAACAGCGTCATCGACACCGTGGCCAACCGCCGCCTCAATCGCGGCACGGATGCCTGGTCTACGCTGGCCTCCGTCCCGATCATGCAGAACAATCCGCAACTGGTGCGCGCCACCGCCGGCGAGTTCCGCAATATCGACTGCTGGCCGCCGTTCTGCTTCAGCACCGTCGATGAGACCGATCTCAACGCGCAGTGGGAACAGTACAAAGTGCCGTACGACACCATCTTCGGCGTCGAATACTACCAGCGGCCCGGCAAGAAAGGCTGGCTGCACCCGGAGATCTGGAACGATACCGGCACCGGCGAGCAAGTCTTCGCCAATCTCTTCATGGGGATCATGCGCCAGACCTACGGCGTGGGGAACTCCACCAGCGCCGGCGGGAACACCATCTTCGGCGGCTGGAACCTCCCGGAAGATACGCGCAGCGCGTATAACGGGCTCACCAGCATCTACCGTGCGATGAACACCGGCTTGCTGACGCCGTTCGGTCCGTGGATCACCACGCTGAACAAGAATGATCATGTGGCGATCGTCGTCTCCGAGCGGCAGGCGAAAATCGATGACTGGGCACAGCAGGGCAACCGCCACCAGGAGCGCCTGATGGAAGCCTACCTGGCGGCGCTGCACTGCCACTATCCCGCTACGCTGGTCTTCACCACCGACATGACCACCACCAGCCTCAACGGCTACCAGGCGGTATTGCTGGTAGGCCAGACCGTCCAGCTCGACCCCGGACTGCAGACCACCTTGACCAACGCGCATACTGCCGGTGCGGCGATCTTCTACGACGGCACCTGCCGCGACGTGGACAACGTCTTCAGCACCTTCGGCGCCACCGCGCTGGGCATTTCCTTCAATCACTTCGAATCGCTGCCGACACTGGCCGGCAACGACTATACCTATCTCAGCTATCTGAACGCCGTGCGCGGGGATGAGACGGCGCTGAGCACCGCCCTCGCCGCCGTCACCCAGCCGGCGACCGTCGGCATCGATGAGGTGTTCGTCTCCGAGAGCGTCGCCGACCAGGGGCGCTACGTCTACGTGGTCAACAATAGCACCGCCACCGGCATCGACCCGGGCAACGAGTGGCTGGTCACCAATTTCTGCGCCACCCGCGTACCGGTGCAGACCACTATCACGCTGCCGAATATCACCGGCAAGACGGTGTATGATGTCTTCGCGAAGGCTTCCCTCGGCACCCCGAGCGGCGGCAACGTCACCGCCGACCTGCGCTCGCTGCCGATGCGCATCTACGCCATCCTGCCCTCGGCCATCGACCATGTGAAGCTCACCGGGCCAAACACCGCCGTCACCTGCGGGCAGCCGTTCAACTGGATCGTTAAGGTGTGCAACGCAAGTGACGCCGCCATTGCTGCCTCGATCCCCGTACATGTGCAACTGCTCGCGTCCGACGGCACGACCGTGCTGCGCGAAACCTACACCGCCGCCACCGCGTCCGGCGCCACCGGCTCCTTTGTGCTGCCGGCCAACCTGTCCGGCGCGCCCATCCTGAAGGCGACGGAACTCTTCACCGGCTTGTCTTCCTCGCAGACAATCAGCTATACCACCATCGCGCCACAGACGCTGTTGGCGCAAGGCGCCACGCCGCCGGCGCTGGGCACCCCGGTGGCGGCCACGCTGGCGACCAACGGCACCACGCCGGATGCCACCGCACCGGTCGCGCAGAACGCCTTCGGGCCGCATGTCCGCGACATCGCCATCTCCGCCGACGGCACGCAGGTGCTCTGTTCCACCTTCAACTGGGACCACAACCTGTATGCGGTGAACCTGGGCACCGGCGCCGTCAACTGGCGGCAGCGCGCAGGCATGTACTTCACCTTCGCCCCGCAGGCTGCCGGCACCGGCTTCGCCGTGCAAGGCTTCAACTTCGGCACGGCGGAAGGCTACGGCATGTACCTTGTCGGGTCCACCGGCACGCTCACCCGCCGCTTCAGCAGCTACGGCATCGCCCGCCGCGATCTGGGCTGGCTGCTCTCCGATCCGGTGGAGAGTGACGCGCAGAACAACTTCACCGCCGCTCCGGATGGCTCCTGGGTGGCTACCGCCGGCAATCTCGGCCTGGCCGTGTGGAACGCAAGCGGCACGCTGCTCTGGAAGCAGGACTGGCCGGACCGCCACCTCGGGCGCGTGCTCGCGCTCAGCAATACGGCGCTGTTCGTCTGTGAAGGCTTCAAGCTCACCTCCTACAACGCCACCACCGGCGCACAGAACTGGCAGGTGCAGTTGGCCACCACCCCGGGCATTGTCAGCAAAGCGGTCGTCAGCGGCGACGGCTCGACCATTGCGCTGCTCACCACCAACCTGGGCGGCACCGTCTACGCGCTCAACAGCAGCACCGGCGCCGTCACGGCCACCTTCCCCACCGGTGGGCAGGACATCGGCATCACCTCCACCGGCTCGCTGGTCGCCATCGCGTCGGCAAACCAGTTGAAGCTCTACTCGAAGGCCAACGGCCTGCAGTGGATCTTCGGCGGAGACACCTACGTGCGCTTCCCGCGCTTCTCCGCGGACAACACCAAGCTGGTCTGCACCAGCGATCTGGGCACCGTCACCGTCTTCGACACCAGCGGCAGCAAGCTCTTCGAGCGTGACCTGGGCGCGCTGTGCGCACCGGGCTGGCTGGCCAACGGCGACCTGGTGCTCGCCTCCTGGCAAGGCGCCGTCTATCGCCTCACCGCCGGCACCTACGCGCAGCAGTGGTGCACGCTGCTCACGCCGACCGCCACCGACATGCGCACGCACCTGATGGATGCCGACAGCGCCCCGGTGACACGCATCACCACCTGGAGCAACGCGCTGCCGACGCCGTATCCCATCACGCCGAACCTGCTCACACCGGCGACGTCCTACACCACCTACGTCGACAACGGCAACCAGTGGGCCTACTTCCAGCCGACCAACCTCGGGGCGCCATACAGCTCGGAGGACGCGTCCGCGCTGCTCGACGGTAGTGCCACCGCCCCCTCGACGCCGTGGCTGCTCTGGGAGAACGTCTTCAGCGAGAGCGTCAGCGGTCCGCAAACCGACCTGACGCATATTCAACTGGATTCCTGGAACACGCTGATGAATATCACCGGCATCACGCTCTGGGAAGATCCCAACAACCCGGGGAGCTGGCTGCGCGATGCCACGCTGGATTACTGGGATGTGCCCACGCAGACGTGGAAGACCGGGCCGGTGCTGCTCTCCGACCAGGCCACCCATTCCCACGTCATCGACCCGCCCATCACCAGCCCGCGCGTTCGTGTGACGCTCTCGCCGACCTGCATGAGCAACATCCGCCTGGGCGAGATCGTGCTCAACGGCTCACTGCAGGGGTGCTCGCATCCCGACGTGGTCGCCGGGAACAACACCTGCGTGCTCTTCGATGAGAACACCTTCCCGCTCAACGGGCGGATGGTGGGCTCCTACACCTTCCAGTACAGCGATGCCTATAGCGGCGCCCTGTGCTTCGCCACTACCGGCCCCGGCGTCATCTACCCGAACTGGGGGTGGAGCGGCCCGTTCCATTACTGGATTCAGGACTGGAACATGAAGATCGTGCAGACGCCGCAGAATGCCAACGAGTATCGCTACCTACAGTTCGCCTGGAAGGCCGTCGATGCCACCGTCACCGGCATCACGCTGGAAATTGGCGACATCACCGGCGGCAGCACTAACAGCCTGGCCAGCATCTACTGCGGCACCTGGTGCGGCTTGACCATGTGGCCGTATCCGTCCACGCTGCAATACCAAACCTCCACCACCGTGCCCACGACATGGACACCGGTGACCATCGACCTGTGGGCGCTGAGCCAGGCGGTCGGGGGGCTGAATATCCGCAGCATGAACCTCTGCACTGTAGGCGGCTCCGGCAAGGTGGAATTCGACGCCATCAAGCTGCTGAAGAACAACTCGGGCGATCTCGCGCCGACCTGCAGCCTGACCACCGACTATGCCACCTACACGGCGCCGGCCACCGTGGTCATGACCGCCACCGCGTCGGATGCCGACGGCACCGTCAGCAAAGTGGAGTTCTACAACGGGTACACGCTGCTCGGTACGGACAGCACCAGCCCGTATGCCTACACCTGGTCGAACGTCGGCGGCGGCGTCTACAGCCTCACCGCCCGCGCCTATGACAACCTGGGGGTGCAGACCAACTCGGCGGCGGTGCAGATCACCGTCAACGGCGCGCAATGCGCCACGCCGACCTTCACCCCGGCGGCGGGCACCTATAGCGCCGCACAGAACGTGACCATCAGCACAGGCACCACCGGGGCGACCATCCGCTATACCACCGACGGCACCACGCCGACGGAAACGATCGGCACGGTGGGCACCACGGTGACCATCAACAGTACCTGCACGCTGAAAGCCATCGCCTACAAGGCGGGCATGAGCGACAGCGCCGTGGCCTCCGGGGTCTACACCATCAACCCGATCCCCACCACCGGCCTGCGGCTGTGGCTCAAGGGCGACGCCATCACCGGCCTTACTGACGGCGCGGCGGTGGCCACCTGGTCGGACAGCAGCGGCGTGGGCAGCAACGCGACACAGACGACGCCGGCCTACCAGCCGACCTACGTGGCTTCCGGCCTCAATGGCAAGCCGGCAGTGCACTTCAACAACGCCAACACGCAGTTCATGAACATTGCCTCCGCCTTCAACGGCAACGTCTCCACCATCACCGAGATCGCCGTGCTGAAGGGGAGCTACCCGAACCGCGCGCTCTTCCAGACCATGCCGGGCCAGGGCGACAACCTGGTCTACGACCCCTGGTCGGATACCATCTCCCATGCCTGCGACTGGACGGCGACTGCCAACATCGACACCAGCAAGTTCCCCACCGGCGGCCTGCTCACCGTCATCTGCGAGCGCGACGGCGGCAACCACCTGATGCTCTCCACCTACAGCAACGGCCCGCGCTTCGACGGCCCGCGCTACGGCGACACGGGCACCATCTGGGTGCAGAGTTCCTACCTGGGGTCGGACAACCGCGAGGCATATTGCACCGGCGATGTCTCCGAGTTGCTGATCTACGACCATGCCCTCACCACGGCGGATAAGCAGGCGGTGGAGGCCTACCTGGCGACGAAATACGGCCTGACGGTGACGGTGGATGCCCCGCCGGCGGTGAGCATCACCGCTCCAACGGACGGCTCCGTCTTTGCCGCCCCGGCGAATATCACCCTGACGGCGTCCGCCTCGGACAGCGACGGGACGATCACCAAGGTGGAGTTCTACAGCGGCAACACGCTGCTCGGTACGGACAGCACCAGCCCCTACAGCTACGCCTGGAACAGCGTGGCGGCCGGCACTTATACGGTCATCGCCAAGGCGTATGACAACGGTGGGGCCGTCACTCTCTCGGTGCCGATCACCCTCACCGTCGCCACCCCGGTGGCCACCCCGACCTTCAGCCTGGCGCCGGGCACGTATTACAGTATCCAGACGGTGACCATCAGTACAACGACCGACGGGGCAACCATTCGCTATACGACGGATGGCACCACCCCGACAGAGACGGTGGGTACCGTCTACGGCACCCCGGTGATCCTCAATGCCAGTTGTACACTCAAGGCCATCGCCTATACCGCCGGCTATGCCGACAGCGCTGTGGCCAGTGGGACATATACCTTCAGCGACTTGCTCAATGTCACGAACTGGAGCTGGGTCCCCACCGTGTATCCGCCCACTTACCCGGTGCCGCCGGCTAACTCCCTGCCGATGGGATGGACACTCGACTGCCACCCGGTGGCCGGCAATCAGAAACCGGCCAACATTCAATACGAGACGGCGTCCAACGGGGTGACCTATCTCACCGTGGATCATGCGGGAACGAATGCCACCGATGGGCTGATCTTTACTTTCCCCGTGCAACTCAGTGGCGACTTCACCGTGGAGTTCGATGCGCCCAATAACGACATGAGCACCAACTTCCTCGATCTGCGCGACGGATCCGGGAACACGGTGATCGCCATCTCAGCCTATGCGAATTACGGCGCGCGTTACATCACCGTCGGGAGCAACACGTGGTATGTCTCGGGCGTACCGCTCTATTACGGGCCGTTCCTGAATACCCCGTATCTGAATGACGTGGTGCCGTACTTTACCTGGGGGCATTTCAAGCTCGTGCGCACCGGCACCACCTACACCCTGATCGCCACTGCGCTGAATAATCCGGGCGGCACTCCCGGTGCCACGGCCTCGTGGAGCGTCAATGCCGGCTCCGCCCCAGCGGCGACCAGCATCCGCTTCAATAACCCCTCCGGCTGGCAATGGAGTTCCTGGGCCAATGTCCGCGTGGCGATGAACCTCCAGCCGGTGGCCGATCCGGACAACTATCTGACCAACAAGAACACCACCCTGGTGGTCAGCGCCCCGGGCGTGCTGGGGAATGACGGCGACCCGCTCAGCAATCCGCTCACCGCCACGAAAGCGAGCGATCCGGCGCACGGGACAGTCACGGTGAACAGCAACGGCTCCTTCACCTACGTCCCCACCACCGGCTATAGCGGCACGGACAGTTTTACCTACACGTCGAGCAACGGCCTCGGGTGGAACGCCGTTGCGACCGTCAACCTGATCGTGAATAACCCGCCCGCGGTGAGCCTCACCGCCCCGACGCCGGGCCAGGTATTCACCGCACCGGCGACCATCGCCATCACCGCGACAGCCAGCGACACGGACGGGACGATCAGCAAGGTGGAGTTTTACAGTGGCGCGACGCTGCTCGGGACGTCCAGCACCAGCCCGTACAGCTATACCTGGAGTAATGTGACCGCCGGCAGTTACACCCTGACGGCCATGGCGTATGACAATCAGAACGCCACCACCACCTCGAGTGGGGTAAACGTGATCTCCGATACGCCGCCGACGGTGAGCCTCACCGCCCCGACGCCGGGCCAGGTCTTTACGGCTCCCGCGAGCATCGCCATCACGGCCACGGCCAGCGACACGGACGGGACGATCAGCAAAGTGGAGTTTTATAATGGCGCAAATCTGCTGGGCACCAGTTCGACCAGCCCGTACAGCTTCACCTGGACGAACGTGGCGGCGGGCAGCTACACGCTGACGGCGAAAGCCTATGACAATTACAACCTCACCACCACCTCCAGTGGGGTGAACGTGATTTCCGATGCCCCGCCGA
>Ga0272448_1002279_pt1 | contig 24323 bp, 19 predicted proteins | sample YNPCB0191_FD_202220 | JGI IMG/M metagenome (GOLD analysis project Ga0272448, IMG submission 202220) | Hot spring sediment microbial communities from Yellowstone National Park, WY, United States - YNP-CB-019-1 | ecosystem: Environmental > Aquatic > Thermal springs > Hot (42-90C) > Sediment... | reverse complement strand
GCGACCATGTGGGCAGGGGAGAGATATGCCACACTCGGTCGGATGATCGTCTGGGCGATCGGCGGGGCGATCTTCGGGGCAATCTTCGGGGCAATCTTCGAGGGGATCGGCGGGGCGATCCGCCTGGCGATCCGCTGGGCGATCCTCGGGGCGATCTTCGGGGCGAGTAAGAAAAAGCACTGATTCTACTGCATTCTTTGGATATGGTGGGCTTCCAAGTCCTAGGAAAAGCCACAAGCGGAGGGCCGGTCGGGTGGGCTGGTCTGCGGCTTCTGAGGAGGCGGAACGATGGGGATGATGGGGATTTTTGATCCGGCTTGTTGTAAGCAGGCGGAGGAGTGTTTGGCCCGCGGCTTGGTCGTGGAGGCGGCCCGGATTCTCTTGCCGTACAAACCCCAAGGCCATCGCCGCGTGCTGGAGCTATTGCACGAGGCGGCCCAGCGCCTGGTCCAGGAGGCCCAGAAACTCTGGGAACAGGAAGGGGCGTCAGAGTCGGCCCTGGAGTGCGTCCAATTGGCCGCGCAATGTGCGGCCTTGGACGGCGCCGGGCAGGTGCTCCGGGAGCAACTGGAATCGGCCTTGCAGCGGCGTCGCCAAGCAGCCCAGCACCGCCAGCAGAGGCTCCAGCAGGTCCAGCAGCTTGCCCGGCAAGGGCACCTCCATACCGCCATGGACCTTTTGGCCGTACTCCAGGAGGATGCGGAGGTCCAGCAGGTGCGTCGTGAGCTGGAAGCCCGACTGCAAACCTACCGCCGCCACCTCCAAGCCGTGGAAGAATGTTTCCAGGCAGGCCAAATGGAGGCTGCCAGGCGGCATTGGGAACAGGCCAAGCGGGTCTGCCCGGAGGAGCCGGAGTTGGCCGAGTGGGCCTGTCGGCTGGCCCAGGCCATGCCCCCGCAGGCAGGCGGGCCTTCGCTGCTGGCAGCAGCCGCTGGCACGGGAGAACCGCTCCCTGGGGCTGCTGCGGCCAGACCAGCCCGCCCCCTAGGCTTTCCGGGCACCTCCTTTGTGCTGGACGATTGGGCCTTGGTCGTCTGCGGGCCGAAGGTCTGCGTGGGCACGCCCCAGGCCGACGAAGTGGAACTGCGGCTTCTAGGCCGACTGCACCGCCGACACGCCCTGTTGGTCCTAGACCGCCAGGGATGGCAACTGGTGCCGCTGGCGGATCGGCACGGCCAGACCTGCCCCGTGTGGGTGGACGCTCTGCTGCTGCAAAAGTCGCATCGGCTCGGGGATGGCCACCGGATTCGGTTTGGCCAGGAGGACCCGTCGGCCTGCTGCTGGGAATTCCGCTTGCCTGTGCCCGACTCGGCTACGGCGGTGCTGGAGGCGGCAACCGGAAGCCAAAGCCGCATTTGGACGGAAAATCTCCCGCGGGCCATCCTGCTGGCCGACCGGCTGGAAGTGGCCCGGAGCGAACCTGCTCATCTGATCATGCCGGGATTGCCCTGCCGACGGCTGGTCTTCCGCTCCGCGCCGGAAGGGCTCTGCTGGGAGGTGGAAGGAGGCCAGGGCCGGCTAGAAATCCCTGGCCAAACCCTCCAGCAGGATGACCGCCGACTGTACGTGCCCAGCCGACTGGTGCTGGAGACCACCGTGGATGAAGCGGAACTGTTGGGCCTGGCCGCCGCCGGAACCGAACCGCAAACCCACCTCCGCCTGGAACTAAAAGAAGTCCTGCCGGGCTGAGGCGTTCCGGCCTTGGCCTCCTGCTTGCCAGGGAACACCGGCTGCCCTTCCGTTTAGATGAACAAATCATCCCATTCCGTTGGACAAGCACCAGCCCCACCGCCTCTCCCCAGGGGCGGGAGAGGCGAAAAATCTGGATTCCCGCTTACGCAGGAATGACACGGGGGCGGCACACAGGGGGGCCTGGATTCCCGCTTGCGCAGGAATGACACCTGCTGGACTGCTGCTTGCGCAGGAATGACACGGGGGCGGCACACAAGGGACCTGGATTCCTGCTTGCGCGGGAATGACACGGGGGGGCGGCACACAGGGGGGGCCTGGGGTCCCGCTTGCGCGGGAATGACACCCGGTGGATTCCTGCTTGCGCGGGAATGACACGGGGACCCCGCAGCCGGCCCGGCCTTCGGCATTGCCTCCGGCCAGCGTGCCGCTCCCTAGCGGTCGCGGCTCTGACCGGCCTCTGCCGTCCTTGTGTGTCATTCCCACGATAGTGGGAATCCAGTTGTTTCTTTCTGGACTGCTGCTTGCGCAGGAATGACACCTGCGGGATTCCCGCTTGCGCGGGAAGGACACGGGGGGGCGGCACACAGGGGACCTGGATTCCTGCTTGCGCAGGAATGACACAAGGGAACAGACGCAAAGAAGTCTAGGGTCCCGCTTGCGCGGGAATGACACCCGCTGAATTCCCGCTTGCGCAGGAATGACACGACGCCCCTCGCCCGTCAAGGGAGAGGCGGGGTTTCCATTGGCCGAAGGGGAAGCCGGGCTTGGCGTTAGCCGGCCAGTTCCTTGGCGATCTTTTCCACGAAGGCCACGCACTCGGCCATGTCTTTCATCAAGGCGTCGGAATCGTGTTCATATTCGATCACCAGCAGGCCGCGGTAGCCTTGCCGATGCAGCTCCTTGAGCACCGCCGCATAGTTGGCCTTGCCCTGACCCAACGGCACATCCCGGGCCTCGGGCTTACCGGATTCGATCACATCTTTGAGGTGGAAGCCGAGAATCCGGCCCTGGAGTTTCTGGAGGCACTGGACCGCATCCAGGCCGGAGCGGACCCAATGGCCGGTGTCGCAGCAGGCGCCGATCCGGCGGCTTCGGCCCTGGCAGACCTTCAGGACGTTGTCCGGATCCCAGTACTGGTAGTTGGGCCGTTTGGGGTGGTTATGGATGGCCAGGTTCAACTGATACTCTTCGCAGAGTTTGTCGAGCATGGGGAGGGCTTCGGGCGGCGGCTCGGCCACCATGGTCTGCACGCCCATCTCCTTGGCAAACTCCATCTTTTTGCGGGCGGCTGCTTCATCGGCGCCCAAATCGCTATAAAAACTGGCCATTCGGATTCCGTGGTCGGCCAGGCGCTGGCGAAGCTCTTTCCGATCGGCCGCCGAAAGGGATTCGTTCACCTTCAGGTTCGGCCGTTTGCTGTCGAGCCGAAGGAAAAAGGCCGGCTCAATGCACGGAATGCCCAGCTCCACCAACTTGTCCAGCGTCTCATAGAGGGAGAACCGGCGGAAGGTGTATTGGGCGCAGCCGAGCGTCCAGCCCAGTTTTTCCGCCGTGGGAGCGCCGGATTTTACCGGGGCCGCCCCAGCGCTTCGATCCAGCCAGCCGGCCACACTCAACCCGACGCCTGCCAACACCGTCTGCCCCAAAAACTGCCGACGATCATAGGTCGTTCGCATCGCAGAAGCTCCTTTGAGAAAATAAGGAAAGTGAATCAAGATGATCTTCTAAAACGGCCATTGAAGGGCTTGGCAAAGGAATTGCATGAAGGGCCGGGCGGCGGCGAATGCCCGGGCCACCTGATCGACAAACTCCGGCCGGTACGTATCCACCTCCTCCACATCCGCCACGGCGATGTAATCGGTGCGTTTGAGGTCGTCGATGCAAGGGTGATCGGGCGGAAACCCTTTGGGCGGCCGCCGAAGCGCATCCCCTTCCAGGGTCCAAAGGGCCTGGAAACGCCGTCCGGACACGGCCCGGCACCAAGCGTCCGGCCGGTCGGCAATGGCCTGCCGGATGGCGGCCAACGTCTCCCGATCCGGTCGCCACACGCCTGCGGCCAGGAAACACTCGCCCGGCTCCAAATGAACATAAAAACCCGGTGCATGGATGTCCTGGCCCCATTGGTGCCGAAATTGGATGCCCACATTGGTCTTGTAGGGCGTTTTGTCTTTGCTGAAGCGGGTATCTCGGTAGATGCGCAAAAGCGAGCCGCCCACCGGCCGATCGCTGGCCAGGAAAAACTCGGAAATCTTGGCCAACCGAGGCCGAAAGGCCCGGATAAACGCCAAGGCCGGCCTTCGAACGCAGTGTTCATAGCGGTGTTTGTTTTGGAGGAACCAGGGGCGCTCGTTGTGGTCGGCCAGTTCCTCCAAAAACTCAAATAGGGCTGGTGGGAAACCGGTAAACTTATCTTCATACACCGATCGGCCTCCGGCAGCGGGAAGGACGCTGGAAAACGTCCCTCCCGCCTGCCGGGGACTATGCTTTGCGCTGCTTCCGCTCATCGCTTCAGACCGCCCTCAGGCACTCCAGGGAGAAATTATCCCAGGAAATCCCATTTGATGCCGACCCGTTTCAGCGCATAGCCCAGTTCCCGATGGTAATCGCCGTAGCAGGTCATCCAGTGGAAGCCGGGCATCCGTTGGGCCACCAGGAGCGGATCGCACTTGAAGCGGATGTCGATCTGGTCCCGGCAAATAGGCAGGAAGGGAGCATCGACGATCTCGCCCAACAGACCGGCCCACCGCTCCGCCTTGAAATCGGGGATGATGTTGGTAACGATCTGGCCTTTGCGCATTTCGACCTTGGGGGCGGCGCCGTAATCGGACTCGAAATGCGTGAGGATGCGGGCCGGTTCCAGATTTTTGCCGTCCATTTTGCGCGGTCCGGTGCAGTGGGCCAAGGTAATGATCCCACAGCCCGGCATCGTCGGGTCCGGATACGGATACGTAGGATCGTTCAGGAAGTGAGGACGACCTGAAATGTTATTTAGCAGGATGCCGGAAGGCACCACCACAAAATCGGATTCGCAAAAAGCGAGCCAGCCGTCGTCGTTCAGCGTGCTCAGCGGTAGGCAGGCGGTGGTTTGCGAAATGGGCATGATCGTGCCCATGCAGGCGTTGATGGTGATGGCCCGGCAATCGGCCTTCTGCATCAGGCGGCGGAAGATTTCTTCCAGTAGGAAAGCCCGTTCCACGAAGCCGCGGTCGGTTTCCAGTTTCGTACCGGGCAGGGCCAGGTAGGCGTCGGCCCGGCGATTGGCGCGGGCGACGGCCTTCTGGTCGGCCATGGCGGCCTTGATCAGGTTGGCCAGGTCCGGCTCATAGGGGACGGTAACAATGTCCAGTTTAAACCGTTCTTTGGCCAACTCCGGGGCTTTGGGGCAAGCCCAACCGCTCGGACCACCCACCGCCACAATCCGCGAACCAACCGTGTTTTTCAGTCCACATAGCGCCCGAAGCCGCCAGAGCACCTCGTCCAAACTGTCAATGACCACATCCTGTTCGTCAATGCCAGTTACCGAAAGCACATCCGTATGCTGCCGGAGATACCGGGGACTGATGATCTCATACCACAGATACACTGGCCCGGATTTATGCCGACAGAAGACGATCACCGGTTTTTGCAGTTTTCGGCAGAGATTGAGCACTTCGACCGAGCCGCCCGCCGCATAGACCAGGGCGGCGTCGGCCTGCTGGAGATCGGCCAATTTTTCCAGTTGGCCGCCGTGCGGCAGGGCTACCAACGGCATGAACTCCACCGGGAAATCGGCGGCGGTGCGGATTTTTTCCAATTCAGCCTGAATACGGCCGCATTCTTCCTGCGCTTGCTCCTGGGTTTCGATGCCGCCCCAACTTCGCCAACTCCACTGGGGCCGACGGTGGGGCGTCTCGTAAGTCAGAATCGGTTTTACCCGGAGCGGTTTCCGGGGCGGGGCCTGCGGGATTTCCTTGGCCTCCGCGGCCAAAAGGCCCGACCAGGAAAGCCCGGCCAACGCCATGCCGCCCCAAGCGGCCGTGCCTAAAAAGGTACGCCGGTTCACCTGCCCCAGACCAGTTTGCCCCTCTCCCTCATGGCAGGAACAAGGACAACAATGGGCGTGAAACGGTTTGGGAAAAACGGGTTTCTCGGACATCGCTGGGTCTCCTTAATAGGATGGAAGGTACTCCACGCACTTCCTTCCCCCTTCATCTGGAGGGCAGGAACACGTCGGGCAGTGATATGGAATTGTATTCTCCTCGGCAAGGAATTCTTCGGCTCGGCTTGGGAAGCAGCGCGGGAAAATGCCGCTTAGGCCAATCCACATCCTCCGCAATCGCTAGATATGCGACCGGGACCGTTTCGGCCGGATATGGTTCTCTTCTTGCCAAGGATACCAGGCAGGTACAATGGAATCTAGCTGCTCGAAGGAATCAAAAGCTCCCTAACAGGAGACATCCTCTACCATACCCTGTGCGGAACAGGAAAGCAACCCTTCCAACGGTCCGGAAGGGGGGATTTTTTCGGTTTTTGTTCAGTCGCTTTTTGGAAAATTGCCGGCGGGGCGTCAGGAGAAAATATGGGCAAACCAGATGATTCTTTGCCTCCGGAGCCGTTGTTGGCCAAGCAGGCCGATTGGTGGGCGCCATTTCGGGCGGGGCTTCTGCGCCGGGCAGCGGTGGGACAACGGCGCCGTGTGTTGGACTTAGGATGCGGGCCCGGCCAGATCACGGCGGAACTGCTTCGCCGAAGCGCCGGACGGGTTATTGGGGCCGGACGGGTTATTGGAGTGGATAGAAACTTTTCGGCCCTGCGGCGGTTTTCCGCTCTTTACCGGGCCGAAGCCGCCTTCCAGGCCGCCCTGCCCATCTGTGCGGATGCAATCCATCTGCCTTTTGCCGACGGCAGTTTCGATCTGGTGTTTTGCCAATGGGTGCTTCTGTGGACGCCGCTTTGGCCAGTAGCGGAGGAAATCCGTCGGGTGTTGGAGCCGGGAGGATTTTTGGTGGCTTTGGAACCGGACTACGGCGGCATGATCGAATATCCACCGGAAATCCGATCGGCCGATTTGTGGCGGAGCGGCTTAACCCGCGCCGGGGCGGATCCGGAAGTGGGCCGAAAATTGCCGACCGTTTTGGCAGAATATGGATTTCAGGTGGAGGTGATGCTTTTGGATCGGCTTCAGACGCCGGACCGATCCCGCTGGGAGATGCTTCGGCAACTTCCTTTATTGCCCGAGGAATTGGTTCGGTTGGAACAGGCTATGCAGGCGGAGGCCCGATTGCCAGCGGAGGCGGTAACCGTCCATTTGCCCATTTTCGGCGTGGCGGCCAAGCGGACTTAATCCACCCCCCGACACGCCAACCAAACAGAGTCCCTAGCCCAAGTTCCCACCGCGAAGGGCTGCAAAGCCACGCAGGAAATCGGACAGGAGTACCACCAACCACGGAGTCCAGGCAGGTTCGGTAACCGGGCTAGTCGGCTTCGGCAGGGGGAGTGTCAGTCGGCGGAGCAGACGCTGTGGGTTGCTCGGCCGTCGGAGCAGACGTTGGTTCTGCCGGTCCGATGGGGCCTGGCCGTTCGGCTGTTTCTGCCGGTCCGGCAGGTTCTGTGGGAGCTTCGGCTGCCTGGGCGTCCTGGCCGCCAAACCAGAATAACACCCCCACCACCACGGCCAGCAGCGCCGGCCAGAGCCAGATGGGTGGCCAATGGTGATTGGCCACCGTCTGCCACTCTGCATAGGTTACTACCCCGTCTTGGTTGGCGTCCGCCTTCTGGAAGACCGCCAAGAGTTCCTTCTGTGGATAGACGGTCTTTTCGAGCAGTTGCCCCTGGGCGTCTTTTTTCTCCACGGTGTACCCTTCGGCAGGCAGATACCAGAGGATGTTCAGTTTTTCCAGGAGGGCGATTTTCGGACCGCCTGCATCCAACATGATTAGTTTGGTGCCAGGGCGAACGTTCTCCCTCTGGAGAATTTTCTCCAGAGCGAGTTCCACCGGCTTTTGGGCCTGGAGCATCTGGTTCCACTTGGGCAGGGGCGTTTTATCTTCTTGGCTGGGGGCTTCTGTGCCTTTTTGAACCGTGGCTGCTACGGTCGTCGGGCCGTAATAATCGCCGGTCCACCCAGCCAATTTCGCACCGATGAACATACCAACACCCCACATGAGGAAGGCCAAAAAGCTCTGAACACTGGCGCTTAGCCCCGGCGGCGCCTTCCGATCCGCATAAATGAACGAGGCCACAAACACAAAACAATAGCAAAATCCATGCAATAGCAGCCCCAAAATAATCAACGGAAAACTCATCGTGGCAAAGAGCAAATACCGCACCAGCCAGGCCGTCATGCCGATCAGCAACACATTCTTAAGCCCGATCTGGCTGATAAACCAGGGCATGATCAGCATGACAATGATTTCGGAGCATTGCCCGAGGGTCATCAGGGCGGTCGGTCGGGGCCGATCCGTTTCCACTAAAAAGGCGTTCATCCAGGTAAAATAAAAGGTCAGCGGAATACAGATCAAAAAGACCGACAGGGCGAAGATGAGGAAACCGGGATCGGTCAGGAGCTTCACGGCGCCCAGACCGAGCACATCGCCGCCGGATTCTTTGCCTTTGGGCGGAGTATGCGGCAGGCTGAAGCAATAAAGGCCCATGAGCAGTCCGGCCACGGCGGCCAGATAGAAGAAGTTCGGTTTGGCCGCCCCGCCTAAAATAAAATCCACCACCAATCCGGAAACAATCCACCCGATCGTCCCGCCCACCGCAATCCAGGAAAACTTATCCCGGTCGTCGATATTGCGCAGGCCCAACGAATTGGCCAGCCCCAACGTCGGCATAAAGCATAAGCAATTGACCAACAGCAAGGCCATCAAAGGACCAAAACTGGTTACCTGGGCGGCCAACAGCAGACAAACCGCACCGACCAGATGCAACACTCCCAGCACGATCTGAGTGGGGAAGAAGCGATCGGCCACAAAGCCGACAAAAAGCGGAGCGATGATCGCTCCCAGGGCCGTCGTGGTGTAAATCCAGCCGATCTGCCCGCCAGTGAAATGAAGGGTGCTGTTCATATATCCACCGATCGGCACATACCACGAAGCCCACACAAAAAACTCCAAAAACATCATCGCCAAAAGCCGAAGCCGAATCCCCGTTACCGCTGCTGCCATAACCTGTCCTTCCTAAAAACCCGTCTTTCCTAAAAATTCTCAAAAACTTCCTCCGACCTATACGGGAAAGAATCTTCATTCCCCGCTGTGCCGGGCACCTACAGCCCCGGCCCGCCAGACCTCCAGATTGATTAAAGAAACCTTTGTCAGATACAATGAAGGTATAAGAAAACTTGGGTTTTAGCCTATCCTGGCCCTCCCGGCATGTCAAGAACCCTTACCGGGATTTTCCTGGCCTTTCCCATTTCGCCTCCCTTGGCCGACTATCCCATCCCAAGGGATTTCCATAGGGGGCTTGGGGGGATGGACCACGTCCATGCCGCCTGTTGGCCCTACCCGGTGGAAAAGTTGGTATAACGGTATAACAGAATGGCTTTTTCCTTTTGCCAGGCCATAGGATTTTCAGGAGGACTGGCTATGGATGTATTTGAAGCGATTGCCAAGCGGCATAGTTATCGGGGGCCGTTTTTGGATCAACCGGTGCCCCGGGAAGACCTGGTCAAAATTGTCGAGGCCGGCATCCGGGCTCCCTCGGGCAAAAACGAACAAACCACCTCCTTTATCATCGTCGATGATCCGGAGCTTTTGCGCCAATTGGCCGAGATCATCAATCGACCCGTCTGCCAAACGGCCAAGGCGATGATCGTCTGTGTGATCGATCCCAGGCCCGTATTTGGCGAGATTTCGTTTGCCGTGGAGGACTGCGCGGCGGCTGTGGAGAACATGCTTCTGGCGATCACGGCCCTAGGGTATGCTAGCGTTTGGCTGGACGGCGCGTTGCGGGTGGATCAGGTGGCCGAACGGGTGGGCCAGCTCCTGGGCGTGCCGCCGGGCCGACAGGTCCGGGTGGTCCTGCCCCTGGGCGTGCCGGTCCAACCCGGAACCCAAAAGGAAAAACTCCCCTTTGATCGCCGGGCCTGGTTCAACCACTGGGCAGGGAAATAACCCTCTTGGTACCTCAAGGACCTTCTTTTTTTAGAGTGGAGTTGCCATGACACCCCATAGCGGACTTTTCAGCCGGTTGCAAAGGCTACCCCGGTCTCTGCTATTCGGAGGGATTTTCTTCGGGCTGTGTGTAGGCGGCCTCTTCGGACCGATCGAAGAAACGTTGGCCCAGGTCCGGGTCAACCGCAAACATACCAAAACCCCGCTCGGGCCGTTTCCCAAGGAGGTGCAAGAGTCGGCGGTCCTTAGCCCGGACGGCCGACATCTGGCCTACATCAAAAAGGCCGACGGCAAAATGCAAGTCGTCCTGGACGGCAAGGAAATGCCGCCATTGGATCGGGCGGCTGCCTTGACTTTTAGCCCAGATAGTCAGCAGTTGGCCTATGTGGCTGGTGAGGGGGCGGAGTGGTTTGTGGTGGTGGGCGACCGGCCCCAAAACCGGTACAGCCGGGTGGGCGAGCCGGTCTTTTCGCCGGACAGCAAACACCTGGCCTATGTGGCCCTCCTGCCGGACAAAAAACGCACGGTAGTCATCGACGGTCAGCCGGGCAGAACCTGGGACGAAATCTTCGATGGCCTTTTGGTCTGGAGTCCGGATAGTCAACAATTGGCCTACGGCGCCCGGCAAGGTGATCCATGGTTTGTCGTTGCGGGCCAGCAGCAGTATGGGCCGTATGCGTATCTGGGATCGGCGACGGGGTTGGTTTGGAGTCCGGACGGTCGGCTGGGGTTTGCCGTGCTGGAAGGTAATAAATGGACTTTTGTTCTTCAAGGTCAGAAACTGCAAACTTGGGACAATCTTGCCGAGGCAGTCTTCAGTCCAGAGGGAAAACGCCTGGCCTACATGGCCCAAAAGGAGGGCAAATGGTCTGTAGTGCTGGATGGTCAGGCCCAGCAACCCTTCGACGCCTTGGCCGAAGGCAGTCTGCTTTTCAGCCCCGATGGCAAACATCTGGCCTATGCCGCCCGCACCGGGAGGAAATGGTCTGTGGTGGTCGATGGGACGGCGCCTAAAAACCTGTACGACAGCATTGGACAGATGCTTTTTAGTCCCCAGGGGGGCCGATTGGCCTATGTGGCCCAGACCGAAGGCCGAGAGCGGGTGGTGATGGTTTCTTTAACCCCCAGCGATCCGAAATCCAAACAAGGCAGCAGCCCGCCCGAACACAAAGAGGATCGACTTTGGGATGCCGTGGGCGACGGTTCATTGGTCTTTAGCCCTAATGGCCGACGGTTTGGCTACATAGCCCGGAGCGGAGGGGCCCGGTTCGCGGTCGTGGATGGCCGACGCAAAACCCGATACGATATGGTCGGCTATCTCACCTTTACGCCCGATAGCCGACTGTTCGTCTATGCCGCCACCGAGGCCGGAAAAACCTTCACCGTGGTCGATGAAGCCGAGTCCGAAGCACGGTATCAAGAAATCTGGCTTCCGCCAGGCCGACCGTTGCTAGTCGATCCCAAGAAGAAACAGATTCACTTCATCGCCGTAGAAAAAGATGCCGCTTTTCTGGTGGAAGAACAGATCGAATGAACCCTCGGGGTGTGGCGCTTGTGAGAAAAACCAGGCCGTCTTTCCGCCGTAACCGTTCCCCATAGGCTATGACCAATCGAGGTGTCCGACGCAAAAGCGGACCTGACAGGCAGGGCCCTCCAAGGGCATCTTCATTCGGCTAAAATGTTACGAAGAAAGTAAAGTTCGTTTTTCTCGTTCACGACGTAGCCGTGCTAAAAGGACACGCATCCATAGCTTGCTGAGAGCCAAAAGACTGGAAAGAGGTGCCGCGATGAGGCAGGTCAAAATTATCGTAGAAAAGCATCCGGCGGCTATGTGGCTTATCCCTTAGGGCTGAAGCGAGTTGTGGTGGGACAAGGAGACACATACGAAGAAGCTCTTAGGGATGTGAAATCGGCGATCCGGCTTCATATAGAGACGTTCGGTACAGAAGTCTTTGAATCCGAACCCCCGATTCTGGAAGTATTCATCGCCGAGGCCGGAGTGGAAGCTTGATGATCCGATTCCCTGTCGATGCTCCCAAAAAGTCATTCGAGCCTTGGAGAGGCAGGGATTCCACGTGGTGCGTGAAAGAGAACATATTTCCATGTTACGGGAAAATCCCGATGGGAGCACTACTCCCCTGACCATGCCCAACCATCCGAAAATCAAAGCTTCCACGCTAAGAACTATTTGCACCCAGGCAGGAATTTCGCGAGAGGAATTTTTACAAGCATATCGCCAAGCGTAGAACCTATTTCAAAAATGCCGGATAAAGGAAAAAGGCAATGGAAATATTTTTACGTGCTCCGGGTTCTGTATAGAGGAAGCCGGGGAAAACTTCCGGTCTGTAAAAAACTAAAAACAGGCCTTTTTTGCCTCCTTGGGGGTCTGCCAAAAGGGGTGGAAGGAAAAAGGGGATTTACGGAATTGCCTCTGGAATGTTACATATTTGTTTAGCAGTGGTTTTTAAAATATATAACCCGGCCGGCGAGGTAAATATCTTGCCTCAGTTGTTGGATGTCGAGGGACTGCAATTGGGCGGCATGAGTTAGCTGGTCAATGCCCAGACCGGCCAGGGGACAGGGTGCTTCTAGCCCACCTAAAAGTTTCGGCGCTACAAAGATATGGACTTCGTCGATGGCCTGCAGATCGAACAAGGCCCCCAGTAATCGGCCTCCGCCTTCCACGAGGAGATTGGTCATCCGGCGTTGGCCCAACTGGTCCAGTAAGGCCAGGAGCCGGTTTTGGTGCGATTGGCCCGGCAACAGGAGCACTTCACAACCAGCCGAAGCCAATCGGCTGCGGTCTTCGGGCGCGGAGTCGGGTCCGACGGCGACGCAGACCGGCCATTGGCGGGCCGTTTGGACCAATTGGCTCTGGGTGGGCAGCGAGGCCCGGCTATCGAAAACAATCCGCACAGCTTTCCGCGGCCCGGGCGGACGGGCCGTCAGAAGCGGATCGTCCAGGGCGGCGGTTCGGCTTCCCACCAGGATGCCATCCACCCGGCCCCGAAGCTGATGGACCAGAGCCCGAGACTCCGGCCCGCTGATCCAGCGACTCTGCCCGGTGCGGGTCGCCAATTTGCCGTCCAGCGTCATCGCCCATTTGGCGATCACCCAGGGCCGACCTGTCTGAATCAGTTTCAAATAAGGGGCGTTCAACTGCCGGGCTTCCGCCTCCAGCAGACCGCATTCGACCTGCAGGCCCGCCTCGGCCAACTGCCGAAGCCCTTGCCCGGCCACCTGAGGAAATGGGTCTTGCATGGCAGCCACAACCCGCTGGATCCCCGCTTGGAGGATCGCCTGGGTGCAGGGCGGCGTTTTGCCGTGGTGGCAGCAGGGTTCCAAAGTAACATACATGGCAGCCCCTTGGGCCAAGGAACCTGCCTGACGGAGAGCTTCCCGCTCCGCATGATCGGCGCCAAAACGGCGATGGTAGCCTTCGCCTACTACGCGGTCTGCCTGAACAATCACACAGCCGACCATCGGGTTGGGTTCGACCCAGCCCTGCCCAAGCCGAGCCAACTCCAACGCCCGCCGCATATACTGACGATCCATTTCCTTTGGGTCCATAGAAGCAAAAATGAAAATGCAATATCTGCGGAAGGAATTGCTAAAAGCTTGATTACTTTTCGGGTTTGGCCTGTTGGGCTTTGCCGGTCATCGGCACAAAGGCCACCGAGGCCACTGTCTGTTCCCGGATGCTCCCGTCGGGTTGTTTTTCGATGAGCAGCAGTTCCTGGCTCCACCAATGAGGACCTACTGGGATCACAAGTCGGCCGCCGGAGGCCAGTTGTTCCACAAGCGGTTTGGGCACATGATCTGGAGCAGCCGCCACGATGATTACATCGAACGGCCCTTTTTCTGGCCAACCTTGATAGCCGTCCCCTGTACGGACCATAATATTTCTATACCCCAGCTCTTCCAACCGTTTTTTCGCCTCCTGGGCCAAAGGGTCCAGGATTTCGATGCTATAAACCTCTTTGCACAGCTCGGCCAAGATGGCAGCCTGATAGCCGGAACCCGTCCCAATGTCCAGAGCTTTGCTTTCCGGACCGGGCCGGGCCAGTTCGGTCATAAAAGCCACGATATACGGCTGGGAAATGGTCTGGCCATAGCCGATCGGCAACGGCCGATCGTCGTAGGCATACGGGATTTGGTCTTTCGGGACAAACCGATGCCGTGGTATCCGGGCCATCGCCTCCAGCACCCGACGATCCCGAATGCCCCGGTAGCGCAGGTCTCGGTCGATCATCCGTTGACGAGCTTGGGTTTGTTCGGGGGCTTCGTCGGGCAAAGCAAGGACCTTAATGGCCGGGGATTCGGCGCCCGATAGGGAAGCAGAAGCAGCAGGAGAGAACGGCTCGCTCGGTTCCGCCTCGGTGGGGGAGCGGTTGGGCTGGGTGACCGGAGGCCCTTCTCGGCTCCCCATACATCCTACTACCATCCAGCCCACCATTCCCAGCAGGACTCCGATGAGCATCCCCCAAGCCATACCTGTAGCCATCATCGTACACCTTTTTGCCCAAAAGGTTTTCATGGACCTGCCCCCTGGGGTGGGATCGTCCCCTTTGCATTCTTTCCGAAATGCATTTTACCTCATTTTACGGCCTCAAGGCCCCCGAGGGGGTTTAATTGGAGTGGATTCGGTCCTTCCTGCCCCCCTCCCTATGGGGAGAAAGAGGGGCATTTAGCCTTCCAGCGATGATACAGGGGGAACCTGGAGAGAAAAGCTTATTGTCGATAAATATGATCAACATTATAAATAATAATCTTTACGGGAGAACCTTTTTGTGGCCTTTGACAATACCTCCAGGGCATTTTCGGGGGGAATTTTCCCTAACTCCTTTTAAATAAGGATTTAAAGCTTTATTTTTCCCTAAACCTTTCACACACACTCTTTTGGGGGCTGAGTCTTGACACTCCAAGGCTGGGGGATCAGGCTGGAATAAAGAGGTCCGTATTCGTAAAATTCGCCATTTTGGAATAGACCCCACCTTATCTTGTGAGGTATCCCAGAGGCTGATAGACCGATGCGGCGAGGGAGCCGGCCAGGTCCTCAGGAAAAAGGGGTCTTGAAAAATAGAAAATATTATTCCCAGGCGATGCCCAAATCTCGAAAAAAACGACCGTTTGCTCCGCTGTGTGAGTTGCAACTGCCGAGTCATTGTGGACCGTGCAGTTTATCGGCGTGTCTTTTTATTTTGGGGATCACAGCCACGCAGCGGCAGTTGGCCGCTGCTGCCGGCAAACCGGTGAGCATCTTCATTCATGGAGTGGATGAGCGGGGGCTGCGGCGGGCCGCCCGGCAGTTCGGCGTGAAGTCGCAGTTTATTTTGATCGACGATCGGAGTCGGGGCAAAGAATTTACCCGTCGGCTTCGGGTCCATTTGCGCCAAGGCAACCCGGCCATTCTGCTCTCGAATGATTTTGAGCATTGGGTGGCGGTGATCGGATATCTGACGAAGCAACGCAAATTTATTATTGTGGATCCGAAGGAAAAACGAGCAGTCTTTTCTCGCTGGTCGGAGCCCACCCTGCTTCGGCGAGGTTGGAATGAGGCCAAGGGGCCAGATTCTTATGAGCCGAGTCAGTATTTCGCTATCTTGCTCAGTCGTAAAGACGGTCAACCGCCCAAGTGGAAAATCTCAGAATCTTGGCTCCGGTTGTGTGAACGAGGTTCGGTGGATACGGCCGAAAACATGGCCAATGACCTGACGGAAATTGCTGCCTTGGCCAGTCCTTCTACGGAAAACATCGAAGAAGGTCCTTACCTGGCCGAGTTTTTACAAGAACACGAAGAGATGATCCTTGGTAGCATCATCCACTGGGCAGGCGGCAACGGCGACCGGCGCAGAAGTGATCTACGCACCTTTTACCGGGATTATACGACCGTGGCCAGTTCTTCCGGTATCCGAATTGCCTCCAATGCGGATACGACCCTTTTAGTGGCCCAAATTACGGCGATCCTGTCAGCCTATTGGTGGGGCGCCCGGTTTTAGTTGGGCAAACCGATCCGGCATGACGGAGGACACGCAATTTCCCCCGCACTTGCCCAGAAAAGGCAGGAGCAGAGCTTTTCCATGGATCAGGCTTCTACAGGGATCGCATCTGCAACCGACGCGGATAAATCTCCCTCCAAGGCCGGACCAGCAGGAGAGCAGGTTGAAGCAATTTCCCCCGGTGGATTTTGGATGGCCAGGTGGCGTTGGGCGGCCAAGGCAACCAGTCGGCTCCCCAACTCGCCATAACAATAGCCCGCCTTTTGGGCTGCTAAGGCCAGGCTGGCGTCGGAGCTGATGTCCGCATTCGGGTTCACGTCGAGCACATAAAATACCCCGTCCCGCATTCGGACATCGACCCGGCCATAATCTCGACATCCGACCGCCTGATAGGCCTTTTTGCTGATTTCTTCCAACCGGGCCATCTGCTCTGCCGAAAGTCGGGCCGGCACATAAGCGACAATCTTCTGATACTCTTCCGAGTCTGGCGTGAATTTGGCGTTGTAGGTACACACGTGCTTGGCCGGGTCTTCTAATGCCGAAAAATCCATCTCCACCGGCGGCAACATCTCCACCGGATCATTTCCTATTAAAGGCACGTGGTATTCCGGCCCGTCGATAAAGTCCTCCACCAACGCCGGTTGCCGATAGGTATTGATCACATATTCGACCCGTTTGCGCAACTGTTCCGGACCGAGGACCACCGCGTCGGTATCGACGCCAATGCTGCAATGCTCCCGGGCCAACTTCACAATCGCCGGATAGCAATCCCACCCTTTTTCCTCCGGGCTGCGGAACACTTTCCATCGGGGCGTGGGCAGCCCATGGGACTGCAAAATACGCTTTACCCGCACTTTGTCATAGCTCAGACGGATCACTTGGGGCGGGGCGCCCGTGTAAGTAAACCGGAGGGCTTCCAGGGTTTCGGCCACTTTGTGTTCGCTCCGGCGGACGCCCGGCAGCTCTTCACACCAGTTGAAAACCACCACCCGATGGGGTTCATAGGCCGAAAGCACGCTCCGCAAATCGGAATGGCTCACGGGCAAGAAACGCACGGAATACCCCCGCCGCCGCATCGCAAACCCCAACCGCCGCGACTCCCGAATGACTTCCTCCTGCTCTTCCGGCGTCCAAGACGGATTGATCCCATACAGAAGCACCACCGGAAGCGTCCCACGCCCTCGGCGATTCTTTCGCTTTGCTCGACGGCAAGCAGCGCCCGGTTGTGGATTCTTCACGGTCATCCTCGCCATCCGTCTTGCCCCTCTGAGAAAAAATTTCGACTTCCTCTTATCAACAAGTTGATTAAAGTTTGATTTTATTATGACTTGCTTTCTCTACTCGTCAAGACTTTATTCAATTCTACGTCGAAAAATTTTTCCGGAAAACAAAATTTTTCTTCTTCTCTTATCTTCTCGTCGAACGAAGTCGGGGCCCTTCTTCGCCAAAATCGGTCCCCTTTCATCTGGCAAACAGAACAATCCCTGGATCAGCCCAGGACGAGATTCAGAACGACGCCGTAAAACGAACAGGAGGAAATTCCAGATACGTGCGAAGCCACTGGAAAATTCTTTCCGTCGCTTCCGGCGGCACGCTATGGCCTTGTCGATGGTTCCACAGCCCCAGCGCCGGCTGCTCGGTATAAAGCCGATAGACCGGCATGGCCGCGGCAACAAACGGCCAACTGCGATCTCCGTCGGCTGAATCGCCTCCAAGGAGCAAAAATGCTCTGGGCGCCGCCAGGGCCAATAGCTCATGATGTTCCCGGCCAAATTGCTCCGAGCGGATCGCTTCGCCCAGATACCACGGGGCATCCCAGTTGGAAAACCGAAGGCCGACGCCACCTTCGCTGGCCACGGCGGCCTGAATCCGCTCGTCAAAAGCCGCCAAATACAGCACCTCTTTCGCCCCCAGCGAATGCCCCACCGCTCCGATGCGCTGAGCATCCACCCCGGGCAAACCGGCCAATAGATCCACTGCGGCTATGGCATCCAACAGCATCTTGGCCATCCCCTTGGCCCCCGGACAATCCTTTTGGAACCGAGCCACCTGGGCTTTGTAGTCCACCGGCGGCGTCTCGGTCCAAAGGAAACACCGCGGACAAAGGGCGACCATCCCTTGCTGGGCCGCCTGAAGGCCGAATGCTTTAGTACTTTCCTGGGTCAGACCGGCCGGTTGCCGAATCGTCTCGTTGGTGGTCGAATGGAAGACCACCAGGCCTGGCAATCGCTTGGATGCCATCGGTTCCAATGGATTGTGCGAGCGGGGAAAAAGCAAATAGGCCTGGGTGGTCCAACCGGGCTGGGTCTGGTAACTCACTAAATACCGGGCCACCGCGCCGACTTCTTCTTTCTGGAGCACCTGGAGAGTGGTTTTGGGCAGGTTGGGGTCATGTTGGGGCAACCCTAAAAACTCCAACCACCACCGGCGGATTTCTTGCCGACGTTTTTGCCAATCGCTCAGGCTGGCGATCCGCCGGCCGGTGGAATCGGTCAGGAGGTCGGAAAGTTCCGGCCCACTGGGCGCCGGTTTGGCCTGGGAAAGCGGTTTTCCCATTGGAGCGGGCGGTTGTTGCACTTCCCGAAGCCAGGGGACATGCTTCCCTGGCGGCGGGAGTTGGTGGGGGTTTTTCGGCCCTTCCCCGGCAAAACTCCCAACTGCTAGACTCCCGAACAGGAGCGTCCCTAGGGATGTTCGCAAAACCAAGCGGCGCCAACGTGGCCGAAAACTAGGGAGTTTCGTGTCTTTACAATTTCCGAAGTTCCCTAGGTTCCAAAGTCCCGCCCAAAAGATGATGCCCTTCATCGGAAAGCCCTCGCTCTGCAAGAAACATTTTCTGGGAACCTCTGAATAAAGCAGGGAATAACGGAATTTTCGTTCTTGAGTTTGTTTTTTTGTAACCGTTCACGGGGTTCTTGCCCTTGCCATGGATGCCGGAACCCCTCGACAACAGGCGCGCAACTGCGGTCTTAAACAGCGGGGTTCACCCGATCTTGAACAGCGGGTTTCTCCTTGTCAATCGCCCCCCGAGATTTTGCCAGAATTCTTGCCTTCAGCGGGCAGCCGATGGATCTTGATCCCGCCGCGGGGATGGGTATCTTCCCCCCCTAGGAACGTGCGGGAAGCAACCCCTTGTCTGAACTGGGAGCATCGGGCGCAACGGGTGGCGACGCTGGAGGACAAACTGCTCCAGACAATCCAGCGTCGCCCGATGACTAGCGCTCCTGCGGCTGAAGACCTCCAGAAAGATTGACGGACAACCCGCTCCAGACGATCCCGCGTCGCTGTTGCCGTCCGGCCCCTAACGGCATCCCACGCTCCCTGCCTTTCGGTTGTCCTCCGTGCTCCCCCCCGGCGACCCCGTGAACGGTTACGTTTTTTTCACTTCTTAGGGCTTTCCGCAGGCGGAGGGGAGGAGTCTCACGGAGGGCAGCGCTTTTCTGGATTGCCTGGTTTTCCTGTTTTACGCCGCTTTGGCCTGCTCGGCGCGCACCGCCAGCGCCTCAACCAAAACAAAAAGCCGGAACGGTCCTCCCCAGCGACTGCTGAACATATTCCAACAGACGCCTCCGATGATGATATATGTTCACACAGGCCGCCGCCGCATAGGCGTATTCGGCATTTTTGACTAGCCCCCGGAACCACACCTTCCGCCAACCAAAACGATGTTTCAACGTGCCGATCTTCATCACCGAACTTAACTTACGACGGCAAAATAGGGTAGCGAAAAATGTTTCGCCTGCCAAGTGCCTGGGGGAAACTTTCTGCCCATCCCCTGGGGGAAAATTTTGGGAAATTTTTTCTCCCCATGCTTGATAGCGCCAGGGGGGGGTGATTCTACTACCAAGGTGATGCTACGTAGTCTTTCGTTCTCTTGGGCCTTTCGGCCCCCGCTGAGGCCAGGAAGCCTATCGCCCGAAAGGGCTGAACCCCCTCAAGAGCACGAAAAGAAGGAATTATTCAGAGGTTCCTGTGGTAATTACTTCCGGTAGATGCAGTCAAGCTAAAAAGAGAGAAGCTAGGCGTTTGGCCAACTCCACCAATCCAGGGGGCAAGGTCCTACCGTCTTTGAGTGCGCTCTGTCTTTCGTTGCAGGTTTCGGAACCCCCCGAAAAAGCCGGGGATTTTTGGGGGGTCAAATCCTGTCCCAGCTTCATTCGGCTCAAGTGGTCCAAAAATAACAAGTGGTCCAAAAATAAAAAGCCGGATGGACCGTCTTCGGCCATCCGGCCCTTTTCGTTTCCCTCCCTTCCCAAGGTGTGGGAAGGTGCTTTTGTTTAACGTTTGGAGAACTGGGTGCCGCGGCGGGCGGCGTGCAGACCGTATTTTTTCCGCTCTTTTTTGCGGGGGTCTCGGGTTAGCAGACCCGCTTCTCGTAAGATCGGATAAAACTCTGGGTTGTAGAGTTTTAGAGCGCGAGCGATTCCCAATTTGAGGGCATCGGCCTGTCCGGTCATTCCGCCTCCGGCAGCCCGAGCGTGCACCTCAAATTGTCCCAGGGTTCCTGTAACCTCAAAGGGCATGACAATCGCTTTGCACTGGTGGTCGCCTGGGAAATACTCTTGGTACGGCTTTCCGTTGATCAAAATCTGGCCTTGTCCCGGTCGGATCCGGACCCGCACCACCGCCGTTTTCCGTCGTCCCGTGGCCACATATTCGCTCGGGCTAACAGATGCTTCAGCCATATCTATATATCCTCATTCTATTCAGGATAACCTTTTTGTAACATTTTAGCCGAATGGAGGGGGACGCTGGTCGTGCCCGGCTAGAGGTGCTCCCAAGCAGGTCCCTCCAAGGGCATTTTCATTCGGCTAAAATGTTGCACCTTTTTACGCTCACCAGACTACATCCCCATCAAAACCAGTCCGAACCTCGTCTGCTCACTTATTTTATCGTTCAGGAGGTGGTGGAGGTTGCCGGATGAAGAACAAGCACCCCCCGTTGCTTGGACAACTGAATCAATTCCGGTTGCTGAGCTTGATGGGGATGTTCCGGTCCTGCATAGACCTTCAGCTTCTGGAGCATTTTGTAGGCCAACTTATTTTTCGGCAGCATCCGGCGGACCGCCTCGGTGAGGATTTTGGTGGGGTGGCGTTCCCGACGCGTGGCAGCCTTCTGCCGATGCTGGCCGGGATGCCCCGTGTACCAGGCGTATTCCTTCTGCTCCCACTTTTTGCCGGTAAAAACCACCTTCTCGGCGTTAATGACCACCACATAATCGCCGCTATCCACATGGGGGGTATATTCGGGCCGATGTTTGCCCATCAAAATCATGGCAATATTGCTGGCCAATCGGCCGACAACCTGATCCTTAGCATCCACCAGCCACCAGCAAGGCTCGATTTCCCCCGCCCTGGCCATATACGTCTTTTTCATAGGTTATCATCCACACTATAGGCAGGAAAATTGCAAAAAGGGAAAATTACAGTGTAATGCAACAAAATCAGATCGACAAGGGGCCTTTCCCGTAAAAAGCAAAAGGTTTTCCCTCTCAGAAGTGCCTCGGGGCGAAGAAATCACCAATTTTACAACTTATTAGGGGCATATAATAACACTAAAGATGTAAAGCCCACAACCTGCGGGGCATATCCCAATCTCTTTGCCTAGAGAAGGAAAAACACCCACGATGTCTGAGATCACTAGCCTGCAAAATCCCCGGATCAAGGCAGCGCTTCGCCTTCGATCCGGCCGACATCGGCGGAAACAAGGCCGATTTTTGATTGATGGTGCACAGGAACTTGGCCGAGCCATCCGGGCTGGTATTCGTGTGCTGGAAGCGTTTTTCTGCCCTGGCCAGACGGAGTTGGCCGAAGTAAAGGAAATCATACATCTTTTGGAGCATAACAATATCCCCCTTTGGTATGTAAGCCGGCCTGTCATGGAAAAACTGGTCTATGGGGACCGGCAGGAGGGGCTAGTTGCCGTGGCTGAAATCCCCTCCCGCTGCCTTGAAGAGTTGGTCCTGCCGGAACAGCCCCTGATAGCCGTTCTCGAGGGGGTAGAAAAACCCGGCAATGTGGGGGCTGTGCTCCGCAGCGCCGATGCCGCCGGGGTCTCTGCGGTCCTTTTGGCCGATTGCCCTGTGGAGATTTGGAACCCGAACACCATCCGGGCCAGCCTGGGCTGTGTCTTTACCATGCCGATGGCCATCAGCAGGAGTCTGCAGGTGCTCGATTGGCTCCGGCAGCGGGGAATGCGGATGTATGCGGCCCGGGTGGATGGGTCAATTTTGTACACGGAGGCGGACCTCCGCCCCCCGGCGGCCATTGTGCTAGGCAGCGAAGCCGAGGGCCTCTCGCCCATTTGGGCTGGCCCGGATATTCAGGCCATTCGGATTCCCATGCGGGGACAGGCCGACAGCCTGAACATCTCCGTGGCTGCCGCCGTGCTGTTCTACGAATCCCTCCGGCAACGCGGGTTCGATTGAACGGGGCGGGAATCCGGCCACCGAAACCATCCGTTCACCAGATGCCGAAGATTGTCTTGCCCGCCGTCTTGATATATCCTATGGGTGTCCTGGGCTTCTGATCCTTCTTTTTGGAGGAGGCTTTTTCATGCGATGGGAAGTGGTTGGGAAGATGGGGTGGTGGAAGAGTCTCATGGGATTTGTTTTCCTGTTCGTTGGACTGGTTAGCGGGAATGCGGCAGAGCCAGCCCAATCGGCGGCCACACCGGCCCCACCGGGACCGACTTCGCCGGCAGTTTCTCTGGCTTCGCCCCGCCGAGGGACTGCCCCGCCAGCTCAATCGGGGCCCACTTCGCCCCAACCGGCCGCCCCGCCCACAAAACCGGCCGACTCCTCAGCCAAACCCACCCTGCCAAACGAACTGGATGTCCTGGCTGGCCTGGCCGAGCCCGAAAAACCCGGCGAAATGATGACCCAGTACCTGCTGGGTCAGATCGCCGAAGCGGAGAAAAAATGGCGGCAAGATTACGAAGCCCGGAAAACCCCGGAGCAAATCGCCGCTTATCAGGAGCATCTGAAAAAGGAGTTCATCCGGCGGATCGGCGGCCTGCCCGAAGCGCGGACGCCGCTCAACGCCAAGGTGGTGGGCCAGCAGAAGCGGCGAGGCTATCGGCTGGAAAAGGTGATTTTTGAAAGTCAGCCCGGCCATTATGTAACTGCCGCCCTCTTTTTGCCCGATCCGGAGCGGTTCAAGCCGCCGTATCCGGGCCTGGTGCTTGCCTGTGGGCACTCCAACGAGGCGAAAGCCTACCCGGCCTATGCGGGGGCCTCGGCCCTGATGGCGCTGAACGGCCTGGCCTGTTTGGCTTTCGACCCGATCGACCAAGGCGAACGGCATCAATGGCGGGACCCGGACGGCAAATTCACCCTCTGGGGCACGGCCGGGCACACGATGATCGGCAAAGGCAGCATCCTGTTGGGTCGAAACACGGCTCGGTTTGAAATCTGGGATGCGATGCGGGCGGTCGATTATCTGCAATCCCGTCCGGATGTCCTTCCGGACCGGATCGGAGCCACCGGCATTAGCGGCGGCGGCACTCAGACCGCTTATCTGATGGCCCTGGATAGCCGCATTCTGGCCGCCGCTCCCGGGTGCTATCTGTGCAGTTTGTACGGACGTTTATTAAAAACGAACGGCCCCCAAGACGCCGAGCAGAACATCTTCGGCCAATTAGCCCTGGGCATGGATCATGCCGACTATTGCATGATGCGGGCACCGCTTCCGACCATGATCCTGGCCGCCACCCAGGATTATTTCAACATCGAAGACGCCTGGATGAGCTTCCGAATGGCCAAACGGCTCTACGGACGCCTGGGTTATCCGGAACGGATGGAATTGGCCGAGACGGATGAAAAACATGGCTTTTCCGTGCAATTGCGGGAGGCTTCGGTGCGGTGGATGCTCCGGTGGTTGGCCGGCCGGGAGGAGGCCGTCTTCGAGCCGAAAGACATGGACGTGCCCACCAAAGAAGATCTCCGGTGCACGCCGGAAGGCGAAGTGATGCTGCTGGCGGGAGCACGCTCGGTCTATGATCTGAACCGGGACTACGCCCGGCAATTGGCCGAACAACGAAAGAAACTTTGGGCCCAAACGCCCCGACCGGAGTTATTGCAACGGATTCGCCAGATTGCCGGTATCCGGCCGTTGGCCAACCTGCCGGCGCCGGAAGTGCTCCAGCGAGGCGTAGTAAAACGGCCTGGCTACGAGATCGAAAAGCTCCTGTTCCAACCGGAAAAGGGCATTTACCTGCCGGCCCTTCTGTTTATTCCGGCAGGCGACGGGCCGAAAGCCGCCGTACTGTACATCCATGAAGACGGCAAGCAGGCGGACGCCCAACCCGGCGGGCAGATCGAAACCCTGGTTCGGGCCGGCCATATGGTCTTGGCCGTCGATCTGCGCGGAACCGGCGAAACCCAATCTCCCCAGCAACGCTACTTTGCCAGGGAGCTTCACGGGCCGGACGGTCAGGATTTCTATCTGGCCTATCTGCTGGGCCGATCCCATGTGGGCATGAGAACCGAAGATATTCTGGTTTGCGCCCGGTGGTTGCAAACCCGGTTGGCTTCCGCCCA
>Ga0272448_1002275_pt1 | contig 24340 bp, 24 predicted proteins | sample YNPCB0191_FD_202220 | JGI IMG/M metagenome (GOLD analysis project Ga0272448, IMG submission 202220) | Hot spring sediment microbial communities from Yellowstone National Park, WY, United States - YNP-CB-019-1 | ecosystem: Environmental > Aquatic > Thermal springs > Hot (42-90C) > Sediment... | reverse complement strand
ACATGTCGTCTCAGGCGGCCAGACGGGGGTCGCAGACCCCCTGCGAGCGAGAGAAAAGGTGGCGCAAGACGCCATCTTCCTGTTAGCTTGATGCCTATGGTCGTAGACCCCCTGCGAGCAAGAGCGTCCCTTGTGCGGAGCGGATTCGCCTGTAGAGAGCGCTTGCGGGAAGCGCCTGGTCAGATCGCCAGGCGCTTCTTCTTTGCCCGATTCGTCATCTGTTTTGCGGTGATGGTATAATGTGGCCCAAGGTTTTCGCCTTCGGGATGCCGGGGGCCTCGGTTTTGTAGTGGGTTTAATGAATAGCATTCGAAGATGTCTTTGCTGGTAGCGACCGGTCTCGGCAAAGCCTACGGCGCGCTCGACGTGTTCGGCGATCTCGACCTGCGGATCGAAGAGGGCGATCGCATCGGCATGGTCGGCCCGAACGGCGCGGGCAAGACCACCCTGTTGCGCATCCTGGCGGGGGTCGAACCGCCGACGACCGGCCAGGTCGTCCGCAAGCGCGGCCTCACTGTGGGCTACCTGCCGCAGGATCCGCCGCCGGCTGCCGACCTCACCCTGCGCGAGGCGATGTTGGCGGTGTTTGCCGACCTGCGCGCCCGGGCCGAGGCGCTCGCCGCGCTGGAGCATCGGCTCGCGGAGGCCGCCAGCCGGGGCGATGACGGCTACGCCGCGCTGCTCGACGAATACGGCCAGGAGCAGATGGCCTTTGAGGCGGCCGGCGGCTATACTTACGAGACGCGCATCCGCCAGGTGCTCGGCGGGCTGGGCTTCAACGAGGACGAACACGACAAGCCGCTGGCATACCTGAGCGGCGGCGAGCGCACGCGCGCCCTGTTGGCGCAGCTCCTGCTCCAGGAGCCCGATCTGCTCCTCCTGGACGAGCCGACGAACCACCTGGACCTGGAGGCCGTCGAGTGGCTCGAAGAGACCCTGCTCCACTGGAAGGGCGCGCTGGTCGTTGTGGCGCACGATCGCTATTTCCTGGACAAGGTCGCCACGCGCATCTGGGAGGTTAACTTCGGCCGGCTCGATGCGTATCGCGGCAACTACAGCGCCTATCACCTTCAGCGGGAGATGCGCCGGGAGCGCCAGCGCCGCGAGTGGGAGGAGCAGCAGGAGTTCATTGCTCAGACCGAGGAGTTCATCCGCCGCAACCTGGCCGGACAGCGGTCGAAGGAGGCGCAGGGCCGGCGCACGCGCCTGGAGCGTTTCCTGCGCGATGAGGCCATCGAGCGGCCCCTGGAGGAACGCAACATCCGCCTGGGTTTGACGACGACGATTCGCTCGGGCGACCTGGTGCTGGCGACCAAAGACCTGGTCGTCGGCTATGATCGCCCCCTTTTCTGGTGCCCAGATGTGGAGATCCGCCGTGGGGATCGGGTGGCGCTGATCGGCCCGAACGGCGCAGGCAAGACGACCCTGCTCAAGACGATCCTGGGACTGGTGCCGCCCCTTTCCGGCAAGGTGCGCCTGGGCGCCAGCGTGCAGATCGGCTATCTGGCCCAGGCGCAGGCCGGCCTCGATCCCGATCAGAGCGTGCTGGAAGCCGTGCTGGAGGTCAAGAACCTGCCGTTGACGCAGGCGCGCAGCTTCCTGGGCCAGTTCCTTTTCACCGGCGATGACGTGTTTCGGGAGATCCGCACCCTCAGCGGCGGACAGCGCAGCCGGGTGGCGCTGGCGCGGTTGACGTTGCAGGGCGCCAATTTCCTGCTGTTGGACGAGCCGACGAACCACCTGGACCTGGCATCGCAAGAGGTGTTGGAAGAGGTGCTCGGCCGTTTTCCGGGCACGATCCTGCTCGTGAGCCACGATCGCTATCTGGTGCAGGCGCTTGCCACGCACATCTGGCGGGTGGACGGGGACGAGCTGCGGGTTTACAAGGGCAACTACGAGGAGTTCTTGCGCCAGCGCGCCGCCGAAGCCGAAGTGCAGGCCAAGGCCGGGCCGGCCGCCGAGGGACAGACCGAAGCCGAGCGCCGGGCCGAACGAGAACGAGAGCGAGCCCGCGAGGAGCGTCGTCAGCGCAAGGCCGCCGAGAAGCTGGCCGAACAGGCGGCCGCGCTGGAGGCGCAGATCCACGCGCTCGAAGCCCATCTGGCGGGCCTGGCCGCTCAGATCGAGACGGCGAGCACGGCCGGCGATGTGGCCGCCATCCACCGGCTGGGCACGGCCTATCAGGAGGCCGAGACGGAGCTGCATCGGCTGATGGACGCCTGGGCCGAGGTGGTGGCATGATGGCGGCGCGTCGGCCCCCGCGCGTCATCGGCCTGACGGGCGGCATCGGCACGGGCAAGAGCACCGTGTTGGCCGACCTGGTCGCGTTGGGCGCGGAGGGCATTGACGCCGACCGGGTGGCCCACGAGGTGATGGCGCCCGACGGTCCGGCCTACGGTCACATCGTGCAAGAGTTCGGCCGCGATATCCTGGCCGCCGACGGCCGCATAGATCGCGCGCGGCTCGGCCGGCTGGTCTTCGCGGAGCCGGCCGCGTTGGCACGGCTGGAGGCCATCGTGCATCCGGCCGTCGGCGAAGAGATCGGCCGACGCGTGGCCGCGTCGAAGGCGCCGGCCGTGGTCATCGAGGCGATCAAGCTGCTGGAGGCCGGGCTCGGCCGGCGACTGTGCGACGAGGTGTGGGTGACGCGCTGTTCGCTGCGCCAGCAGATCGCCCGCCTGCGGGCCGGTCGCGGCATGGCCGAAGCGGAGGTGCGTCGGCGCCTGGCCTTTCAGATGCCCGTCCGCCGGATGGTGGCCCAGGCCGATCTCGTGATAGATACCGGCGGCACGCCGGCCGAGACGAGCCTTCAGGTGGTGACGGCATGGACGGCGCGCGGATTGCCGTTGCCGGCGCCGGTCATCCGGCCCGGTACGCTGGAGGATGCCGATGGGATCCGCACGGTGTTGAACGCGATCGTGCGCGAGGGCGGGTTGACCGTGCTGGATCGCACTCTGACCGTGGCGCAGGAGCGCGCGTTTCTGGCCCGCCTGCCGGCCCGCAGCCGGCTCACGGTGGCGCAGGTGGGCCATGCGGTGGTGGGCTTTCAGGTCATCGAACCGTACGCGCGCGATATCCGTGCCATGGACCATGTGGCGACCCTGGGCAGTTACGTGGTGGCCGGGTTGCGGGGCCGGGGCCTGGGCCAGACGATGAGCCAGGCGACCTTCGCGGCGGCGCGTGCGCTCGGCTTTCGTAAGCTGGTCGTCTACGTGCGGGCCGATAACCCCGCCGCGCAGCGATTCTACGAGCGCCTGGGGTTCAGGCCGTGCGGCCGGCTCGCCGGGCAGGCGCTGGTAGACGGCCGGTATGTGGACGAGATCTTGTATGAGTTCTTCATCGTGTAGGGCGAAATTCATTTCGCCCTGTAACTTTGCCGTATAAGGCGAAATAAATTTCGCCTTACAGCTTCGTCGTGTAGGGCGAAATTCATTTCGCCCTACCATTCGTATCGGGTGAGGGGAGCTGAATATGACGCGCATTCGCAAGCTGTGGGACGCGCATCCCAACCTCGTATCATGGGCCTTGCTGGCGGTCGGGATGGTGATCGTGGTGGTCCTCTCGGCGCGCGACGTCGGATTCAAGCCGGGGCAATGGGCCGCGTTGATCGCGGCGACCATCGCCCTGGCCGGTCTATGCGTGTGGATCATCAGTTGGGAAGATCACGACGAATCGCAGGAGCATACCGCACATCCAACGGACAGTGAGTGATGAGCAAGCGCGATTATTACGAGGTCTTGGGGGTGCCGCGCGACGCCGATGAGGCGGCGATCAAGAGCGCATACCGCAAGCTGGCGCGGCAATACCATCCGGATGTCAACAAGTCGCCGGACGCGGAAGAACGCTTCAAAGAGATCAACGAGGCGTATGAGGTGCTCAGCGATCCGGAAAAACGCCGGGCCTACGATCGCTATGGCTATGCGGCCACGCAAGGCGGCTTCGGAGCGGCCGGGCCGGCCACCGGCTTCGGCGGCATGGGCGGCTTCAGCGACCTCTTCGAGGAGTTCTTCGGCGGCTTCGGCGGCATGCGCAGCGCCTCGCGCGGTCCGGTGCGCGGGGACGATCTGCGCTACGATCTGGAGATCACGTTCCAGGAAGCGGTGTTCGGCGCCGAAAAGGAGATCGAAGTCCCGCGGCTGGAGCGTTGTCCGGTGTGCCAGGGCAGCGGCGCCGAGCCCGGCACCAAGCCGATCCGCTGTCCGCAATGCCACGGCACGGGCGAGGTGCGCCGCGCGCAACAGACGATCCTGGGGCAGTTCGTGAGCGTGACGACCTGCCCGCGCTGCAACGGCGAAGGAGAGGTGGTGACGACCCCCTGCTCGAACTGTCGGGGCCAGAAGCGCGTGACCGTGTTGCGCAAGATCTCGGTTACGATCCCGCCCGGCGTGGACGACGGCATGCGCATTCGCCTGAGCGGCGAGGGGGAGCCCGGCGAGCGCGGCGGTCCGCCCGGCAGCCTGTACGTCTTCCTCCACGTGCAGCCGCATCCGCTGTTCCAGCGCCAGGACAACGACATTCTGTTGGAGCTGCCGATCAACATCGTGCAGGCGGCGTTGGGGTGCGAGCCGGAGGTGCCCACCCTGGACGGCAAGATGAAGCTGACCATCCCGCCCGGCACTCAACACGGCACCGTGTTCCGCCTGCGCGGCAAGGGGGTGCCGATCTTGCGCACCAATCGCCGCGGGGATCAGCTCGTCACCATACGCGTGGTCGTGCCGGATAAGCTCAACGAGAAGCAGCGGAAGCTGCTTCAGGAGCTGGGCGACACGCTGGGCCTGGATTGTCTGCAAAAGGACACGCGCAGCATCTTCGAGAAGTTCCTGGATGCGGTCGGCAATGCATTCGGTTGAGATGAAGGCCAGAGCGAACATGGATTGGATCGAGATCAGCATCCAGGCCGACGGCGAAGCGGCCGAGGCGGTGAGCGAGCTGTTCAACCGCCTGAACAGTCGGCCCGACGGCCAGGGCGGCGCGGTGACCGAGATCGGCGGGTTCGATCCCGTCGGCGAGGAACATCATCCGGTGATCACCGTCAAGACTTATCTCCCGGCCGATGATCCCCAGGCCGCCGACCTCCAGCGGGAGATCGAGGAAGGATTGTGGCATTTGGGCCGGATCCATCCGCTCGGCGAGCCGCGCGTGCGGCGCCTGGCCGAGACGGATTGGGCGAACGCCTGGAAGGCCAGCTACCGGCCGTTGCGCATCGGCCGGCGGCTGCTGGTGATTCCGGCGTGGGAACGGGAGCAGGTGCGGCCGGCCCCCGACGACCTGCCGATCTACCTCGATCCCGGACTGGCGTTCGGCACCGGGCTTCACCCCAGCACGCAGTTGTGCATGATCGCGTTGGAGGAGACGATGCGGCCGGGCCTGCGGGTGCTCGACGCCGGCTGTGGCTCCGGCATCCTCAGCATCGCGGCCGCCCGCCTGGGCGCGAGCCGCGTGGACGCCTTCGACATAGATCCCATTGCGGCGCGCGCCACCGAGGAGAACGTCGCCCTGAACGACCTGTCGGCACCGGTGCACGTGTTCGTCAGCGCCGGCCCCGATGAAAGCGCGTTCTGGCGGCCGGCCGATCGGCCGCGGCCCACATGGGACGTGATCGTGATCAACATCCTGCCGCACGTCATCGTGGCGTTGCTCGACGCGGGCATCCACACCTATCTGGCGTCGGCCGGCCGGCTGATCCTGGCCGGCATTATCGCGGAGCGGGAAGGGGATGTGCGCGCCGCGCTGGCCGAACACGGGTTGAGCGTGATGAAACGACTCGTGGATGGTGATTGGGTGGCGTTGGTGGGGGTTGGGGATTAGGGACTAGGGATTAGGGATTGACGGTGGCGACGACGCATGGCGGCTAAGAGCCGCGGCATCAGCACGGTGTAGGCCCAGCAGGCCGAGCGGCGAACGGGGTAATCCCATGCGCCGATCCATGGCGTGAATTCGCCGCCGAATCCCTGCTTGAAGCGATAAACTCCCCACATCGGATCGCGCTCGTCCAGCACATCGGGCGCGCCCCACCAGTCGTAGCAGGTGCAGCCGGCCGCCTTCGCCCAGCGCAGCGCGGCCCACTGGAGGGCGTGATTGGGCATCAGCTCGCGGCTTTGGCCGGTAGACGCGCCGTAGAAGTACCAGGCGGTCGGCCCGAAGCGGAAGAGGAAGAGTCCGGCAATCGGCCGGCCCTCCACTTCGGCCAACAGGAGATGCCCCAGGCCCCGGTCCAGAAAATGCTCCCAGATGGTCCGATAGTAGCCGTAGGGGCGCACCAGGAAGCCGTCGCGCGCGCCGGTCTCCACGTACATGGCGTAGAAGGTCGGCAGGTCGTTTTTGCCCCCCGGCCGCACCATCACCCCGCGGCGTTCGGCCAGGCGGATGTTGTAGCGCCACTTGGGCTTCATGGCGGCCAGGAGCGCGTCCTCATCCCGCGTCAGGTCGGTGATCAGGGTGTGGCGATATTGGATCTGTTCGGCCGAAGCGCGCCAGCCGCGGCGGCACAACGCGGCCATGACCCTTGTCCCCGCTTCGGCATCGGCCCGCACATCGGGGTCTATCTTGACGAAGATGGCCCGCGCGCGCCGGGCTTCGATCTCGATCCGGCCGAGCACGGCTTCGACCAGGGCTTCGTTCGACCAGTCGAGCAGGGGGCCTTTGGGGACATAGGCAACTGCGACGGGCAACCTGGCGAAGGGCCGGCGCACGAGCAACGCGGCCGCCGCCATCGGCGCGGCGCTGGCATCTCGCCACAGGAGCCGGGTGGCCCGCCAGCCGGTCTGCGCCTTGAGCGCACCCCAGGCCCAGCTCTGCAAGATGTGCGGCCGGCCGAGGGCCAACAGCGCCGCATCCCACTCCTGCGCGTCATTCACCTTCGCGACTTCCAGCGCCATCCGTTGTTCCATCCGCCTATCCGTTTCTCACCCGTTGCCGCGCCCTCACCGCCAGCCGATACAGCGCATACTCGACCTTCGACAGCGGCATATCCCAGGCGCCCGTATAGCGCACCACCTGGCCGCCGAAGCCTTGCTTGAAGCGATAGACGCCCCACAGCCCGCCCTCGCCCCAGCTATCGGGATCGGCATAGGCGGCCGGATCGGCGCCGACCTCGTCCGGGATGCCCCACAGGTCGTAGCGGGTGCACCCGCGGTCGCGGGCCCAGCGCATGGCGGCCCATTGCAGCGCGTGATTCGGCATCAGGTTGCGATCCTCATCGGCCGACGCCCCCCACATGTACCAGGCCATGCGGCCCAGGGCAAAGACGGCGATGGCCGCGAGCATCCGGCCCTCGTGTTCGGCGATGAACCAGGCCATCATGTCCGGCGGCCCGAACAGCTCGGTGGCGGCGGTGTGATAGGCCAGGTTGTGCGCGCCGAAGCGATCCCGCGCGGCCGTGGCGTCCATCAGCTTCTGGATCGCGGGCAGGTCGGCCGGCGCGCCGCGGCGCACCGTCACGCCCTTGCGCTCGGCCAGACGGATGTTGTAGCGCCACTTCTGCTTCATGCGGGCCAGGATCGCCTCCTCGTCGCCGGTCAGGTCCACGTGGATGGTACTGAGCGGCTGGATGCGCTGTGGGCTGCGGCGAAAGCCGGCCGCGGCCAACTGCGCGGCGACTTCGGGCGTATCGGGCAGCTCCGGCTCGATCTTGATGATGCCGATGCGTCGTTTCAAGCAGGTCTCGCGCAACACGACGAAGAGCGCGCTGACGTGATCGGGCCTGCTCCAGTCCACCACCGGCCCGCGCGGGACATACGCCAGTGTGCCGCCCCACGGCAGCCGACGCAGGAGCACGCTGCTCCCGCCGAGCAACGGCTCGCTCAGGGCCGGGCCGGCCCGCAACGGCACAAGCAGCGCGGCCCAACCGAACGCGGATTTCAGCCTGGCCCAACGCGAGGTTTGCAGGATATGGCCGGCGGGATGTCCGGCGACAAATGCATCCCAGGCGGCTTCGAGCGGCGAAAAGACGGTGTCAACCATAGTGGGCGAATTATACGCCGATCGCGCGTCTTCGGCAATTCGCCGACTTCGCCGGACGTGCCAGGCGCCCTCTCGGGTGCCTGGTGCGTGAGCGGCGCTAACAATTCCAATTGTGGACCCGGCGGGGGCGGATGCGCATTGAGCCTGGCTTCGGCTCAGGGGTCAGGCGTTTGTCGGCGATGGCCGCACGACCATAAATGGATCGTGCTACCGAGCAACGCCCGGTAAACCGGGCTGGGCCTTACGTCGGCGCCGATCCAGCCCCGTTCACGGGGCGTTGAGCTCGCTTGTTTGACACCCATCCGGCTGGGTGATATGATTACTGCCCTATGCAAGCGAATTTCGTGAACGGTTGGCGGGAGATCCTGGCCCGCATCTTCGATGGCTTCGTCGTCGAGTATGGGTTGACCCCCGAATGGCTGGTCAACCCGGAGACGAATCGGCGGCTGAAGCTGGATTGCTTCTATCCTCAGATCGGCGTGGCGGTGCGTTTCGTCGGCCTGGAGGGGACGACGCGTCGGCAACGCAAGAGCGACGAGGAGGTGATGGCCGAAGCGGCGCGCGAACAGGCGCGCGCGGCGGTCTGCCGCGCCCACGGCGTCGTCCTGATCAGCATTGATCCCGACGGCGAGCCGCGCGTGGCCCTGCGCCAGATCGAGATGGGCCTGGCGCGCGCGGCCTCGCAACTGGCGCTGAACAGCGCGGTGCCGCACGCGGAGAAGCAGAAGCTGATGCCCCTGTTGTCCCAGGCCCGCCGCCGGGCGGGTGAGTTCGTCACCCGGCTCTCCACGCCCGAAAGACTGAATCTCTACGCGGAGATGTGGTGGGAGCGCCAGGCGAACCTGGCCGCGCAAACGCCGGCCCGGCCGCCGACGCGCGCGCTTCCGTGCTTCGAGGCCGACATGGAGGTGTACCATGAGCGTTTCGGCCCGGGCCGCGTCATCGAGGTGGCGAGGGAAGGGGACGAAACCAGGGTGACCGTGGACTTCGTCGAGGCGGGCGTACGGAGCTTCTACGCCAGCCTGGTGGCCGGCAAGCTCGTGCCCGCTGAGCGCTAAGCCGATCGAAGAGGCGTTTCCTCACGTGCCTGGCGCCCTCGAAGGGCGCCAGGCACGTTCGCGATGATCGGCGGGCGTTCGGCAACCGGGCATGACCCAAAACATGTTTCGCTTGGGCCGATCGGTGTATAATCTCGTGCGAGGTAGGATATGTCGGTACAAATCGTGCAAGCACAAGGGGCCGAACGAGAAAAACATGGGGCCGCGCTGAGCTCTGTGGCCGCGGCCATCTTCCTGACGAGCATGAAGCTCGTGGTGGGCATTCTGACCGGCAGCCTGGGCATCCTGGCCGAGGCGGCCCATTCGGGACTCGATCTGGTGGCCGCGCTGGTGACGTTCTTGGCGGTGCGCGTGTCGGGCCGGCCCGCCGACCGGGAACATCCATACGGCCACGGCAAGGTGGAGAACCTCTCCGCGCTGTTCGAGACCCTGCTCTTGCTGGTCACCTGTCTGTGGATCGTCTACGAGGCTTTGCAGCGCCTGCTGTTCAAGCACGTGGAGGTCGAAGCGAGCGCGTGGGCCTTTCTGATCATGGGCGTCTCCATCGTCGTGGACTTCAGCCGTTCGCGGCTGCTCTATCGGGTGGCGAAGAAGTACGATAGCCAGGCGCTGGAGGCGGATGCCCTGCACTTCTCGACCGACATCTGGTCGTCGTCGGTGGTCATCGTCGGCCTGGGGTTCGTGTCTCTCGGCGAGCGGCTACACCTGCCCTGGTTGGCCAAGGCCGATGCCGTGGCCGCGATGGCGGTGGCCGGGATCGTGATCTGGGTGAGCATTCAGCTCGGCCGGCGCACGGTGACGGCCTTGTTGGACGGCGTTTCGGCCACCCTGGTGGACGAGGTGACCCATGTCGTCAAGGGCGTGCCGGGCGTGGTGGAGGCGCAGCGCGTGCGCGTGCGTCGCAGCGGCCCGGAAGCCTTCGCCGATGTGCAGGTGTCGGTCAATCGCAACGCGGCCTTCGAGCGGACGCACGAGATCGCCTCGCAGGTGGAGACCGCAGTCCATTCCGTGTTGCCCAACGCGGACGTCGTGGTGCACGTAGAGCCGATCCAGGTGGATCAGGAAGGGCTGCTGGAGACGGTTCGGCTGCTGGCCGCCCGTCACCGCCTGGCCGCGCACGGCATACGCGTCTACAACCTGGGCACGAGCGGCCACCTGCTCGAACTGCACCTGGAGGTGGATGAGGCGCTGACCGTGGAACAGGCGCACGCGCAGGCGACCGCTTTCGAAGAGGAGCTGCGCCGGGCGTTCCCCGCGCTCGATCAGATCGTGACCCATCTCGAACCGGCCGGCGAGGCGGCCATTCGGCACCACACCACCGATGCCGACGAGGCCGAGGTGCGTCGGCTGCTCGGCAATCTGGCGGAGCTGAGCGGCATTGACTGCCAGCCGCATCAGGTGACGGTGCGCCACGACCGGGGGGAGTTGTCCGTCACGTTTCATTGCGCGATGGATGGGGCCGCGTCGATCGGGGACGCGCATCTCTTGACCGAGCGCGTGGAAACTTTCCTGCGCGGCCGGGTGCCCAACCTGGGCCGGGTGGTGATCCATGTGGAACCGCACGAAAGCTCCGCGCAGTGACGAGTCGGGATCATGCATGAGCTGGCTGTAACCGAGGGGATCCTGAAGGTCGTGCTCGAGGCGGCCGGCCGGGCCGGCGCGCGGCGGGTTCGGGCGATTGATCTGGTCATCGGCGAGCTGAGCGGCATGGTGGATGATTCGATCCAGTTCTACTTCGACATCCTGAGCCGCGATACGCTGGCGGCCGGGGCCGCGCTGCGCTTTCAGCGCGAGCCGGCGAACGTGACCTGTCTGGAATGCAACGGGTCGTTTGCCGGCCGGCCCCCCCTCCTACCGTTCTGTCCGCAGTGCGGCAGCGCGCGTCTGCGCGTCGTCGGCGGCCGCGAGCTGCGGGTCGAAAGCATCGAGATCGAGGAGCAGACATGAAGATACCGGTAGTTCGCCATATCCTCAGCGCCAACGACCAGGTGGCGCAGGAAAACCGCGCGACGTTTCGGGCCGCGCATACCTTTGTCCTCAACCTGATGGCCTCGCCGGGCGCGGGCAAGACGAGCCTGATCCTGGCGACCGCGGCGCGCTTGCCGGCCGGCGTGCGGCCGGGGGTCATCGAGGGGGACCTGGCTTCGCGCATTGATGCCGAGAAGGTGGCCGAGCACGGCATCCCGGTCGTCCAGATCAACACGGGCGGCAACTGCCATCTCGACGCGCCGATGGTGCGCTCCGCGCTGGCCGAGCTGCCCTTGCATGAGATAGACCTGCTCTTCGTCGAAAACGTCGGCAACCTGGTCTGTCCGGCCGAGTTCGACCTGGGCGCCGATCGGGCCGTCGTCGTCGCCAGCACGCCGGAGGGCCACGATAAGCCGTACAAGTATCCGAACATGTTCGCCGCGGCCGATGCGGTCGTGCTCAATAAGGCCGATGTGCTGGCGGTCTTCGACTTCGATCTGGACTATTTCCGTCGCGGGGTGGCCATGGTGAACGAGAAGGCGCCGGTGTTCGTGGTGTCGTGTCGGACGGGCGAAGGGTTGGATGCGTGGATGGCGTGGCTCATGGCCGAATTCTCCGGCCGACGAGGTGATCCATCGTAGAGATCGCTGGGAAGGTTCAGGCTGTGGACGGGGAGGAAACGCGCCGTCTGCGCGTTGAGATTCACGGCGCGGTGCAAGGGGTCGGCTTTCGGCCGTTCGTCTATCGCCTGGCGACCGAGCTGGGCCTGGTCGGCTGGGTGATCAACGACACCCAGGGCGTGTTCATCGAGGTGGAAGGGCCGGAGCCGGCCGTCCGCCGGTTCGGCGAGCGCCTGCCCGCCGAGACGCCCCCGCGCGCCATCGTGCAGACGATCGCGACGACCTGGCTGGCGCCCGCCGGCTACACGCGCTTCGAGATCCGCCACAGCGACGACTCGGGCGCCAGGACCGTTTTGGTGTTGCCCGACATCGCCACCTGCCCTGATTGCCTGGCCGAGCTGTTCGATGCGGCCGATCGGCGCCATCGCTATCCCTTCACCAACTGCACCAACTGCGGCCCGCGCTTCACGATCATCCAGGCGTTGCCCTACGACCGGCCCAACACGACCATGCGCCGGTTCACCCTGTGCCCGGATTGCCGTCGCGAATACGAGGACCCGCTTGACCGGCGCTTCCACGCGCAGCCGAACGCGTGTCCGACCTGCGGGCCGCGACTGGCGTTCTACGAGGGCCGGGGGCCGAAGACCGAAAGCGGAACTGCGCTGCCGCCGGCGGATGCGGTCGGCGACGAGGCGCTGCGCCGCACGGCCGCGGCATTGCGCGCGGGCCGGATCGTGGCGGTGAAGGGGCTGGGCGGCTTTCACCTGATGGTGGACGCGCGCGACGCTGCGGCGATCCGCCGGTTGCGCGAGAGCAAGCCCCGTCGCGCCAAACCGTTCGCGCTGATGGCCCGCGACCTGGCGCAGGTCCGCCAGTTCTGCATCGTCTCGGCCGCGGCCGAAGCCCTGCTCACCTCCCCCGAAGCGCCCATCGTTCTGCTGCCGAAGATCGCAAATCACAAATCGCAGATCGCAGATGAGGTCGCGCCCGACAACCCCAACCTGGGCGTGATGTTGCCCTACACGCCGTTGCACCATCTGCTGTTGCGCGAGGTGGACTTCCCGGTGGTGGCCACCAGCGGCAACCTGGCGGACGAGCCGATCTGCACAGACGAGGCGGAGGCGATGGCGCGGCTGGGGCACATCGCCGACGCCTTCCTCGTCCACGACCGGCCCATTGCCCGCCATGCCGACGACAGCGTGGCGTGGATCGTGGCCGGCGCGCCGCGGCTGTTGCGCCGGGCGCGCGGCTACGCGCCGCTGCCGGTCCTGCTCAAAGAGCCCGCGCCCACCATCCTGGCGGTCGGCGCGCATCTGAAGAACACGGTCGCGCTGAGCATCGGCCGCCAGGTCTTCATCAGCCAGCACATCGGCGACCTGGAGACGCCGGAGGCGATGGTCGCGTTCGAGCGGGTGATCGCCGATTTCCTGCGCCTGTACGAGGCGCAGCCGGTCGCCATCGCCCACGACCTGCATCCCGACTACCTTTCGACGAAGTGGGCGCAAGAAAACCACCAATGGCAGATCGCAAATCGCACGTCGCCGGTCGCACAGCTCGTTCCTGTCCAGCATCATCATGCGCATCTGGCCGCGTGCCTGGCGGAGAACCAGGCGGAGGGGCCGGCGCTGGGGGTCACGTGGGACGGCACGGGCTACGGCCCCGACGGGACGATCTGGGGCGGCGAGTTCCTGCTGGGGGATGCGGCCGGCTACGAGCGGGTGGCGCATCTGCGGCCGTTCCGCCTGCCCGGCGGCGAGGCCGCCGTCAAGGAGCCGCGGCGCACGGCGTTGGCTCTCTTGTGGGAGCTGTACGGCGACGCCGCGCTGGAGATGGACGACCTGGCGCCCATCCGCGCGCTGCGGCCGGCCGAGCGCAAGCTGCTGGCGCAGATGCTCGGCCGCGGGGTGAACGCGCCGATCACCACGAGCGCCGGCCGGCTCTTCGACGGCATCGCCGCGCTGATCGGCCTGCACGGCGTGATCAGCTTCGAGGGCCAGGCGGCCATGGCGCTGGAGTTCGCAGCCGACGGCCGCGAGACGGGGGCGTATGAGGTGGTGATAGAAGAGGGGCGTGAAACGTCAAACGTGAAACGTGAAACGTCAAACGTCACGTTTTACGCTTCACGTTTTACGCTGCTCCTCGATTGGGCACCTTGGGTGGCCGGCGCGTTGGCCGACTTGCGGCGTGGCGTCTCTCAGGGTATCATAGCGGCGCGATTTCATAACGCGTTGGTGGAGGCCATCGCGGCAGTGGCGCAGAGGGTCGGCGCGACGCGGGTGGCGCTCAGCGGCGGCTGCTTTCAAAATCGCCTGCTCACCGAGCGCGCGGCGGATCGGCTGCGGCGAGCGGGATTCGAAGTCTTGTTGCATCGTCAGGTGCCGCCCAACGACGGCGGCATCAGCCTGGGACAGGTGGCCGTCGCCGCCGCCCGCTTGCCCGATACGTGCCGGGCGCCCTCCCAGGCGCCCGGCGCGTGAAACAACCCAATTGATCCCGGAGGCAACATGTGTCTCGGCGTTCCCGGCAAGATACTCAGCATCGAGCCCAATCCCCTCGGCATGACGATGGGCAAGGTCAGCTTCGGCGGCGTGGCGAAAGAGGTGTGCCTGGCCTACGTGCCCGAAGCGCAGGTGGGCGATTACGTGATCGTCCACGCGGGCTTTGCCCTGAACAAGCTGGACGAGACGGAAGCGCTGGAGGTGTTTGAGCTGTTGAAGGAGATGGGGGAGCTGGAGGACGCGACGAGTGAAGCGTGAAACGTCGACGCCACCCGAAGAGGCGGATAGCAGCCATGCGATTCGTAGATGAGTACCGCAACGAGGGCGACGCCCGCAAGTTCCTGAACGCCATCGAACGGCTGGCGACGCGCGCGTGGACGATCATGGAGATCTGCGGCGGCCAGACGCATACGCTGATCAAATCGGGCATTGACCGCTTGTTGCCGCCGCAGATCACGCTGGTGCACGGCCCGGGGTGTCCGGTGTGCGTCACCCCGCTGGAGCTGATAGATCGGGCCATCGCCATCGCGCGGCGGCCCGAGGTGATCTTCACTTCGTTCGGCGATATGCTGCGCGTGCCCGGCTCGCAGACCGACCTGCTGAGCGTGAAGGCGCAGGGCGGCGACGTGCGCATGGTCTATTCGCCCCTGGACGCGGTGAAGCTGGCGCAGAAGCATCCCGACCGCCAGGTGGTCTTCTTTGCGGTCGGCTTCGAGACGACCGCGCCCGGCAACGCGATGGCCGTGTGGCAGGCGCGGCAGCTCGGCTTGACCAACTTCTCGATCCTGTGCTCGCACGTGTTGGTGCCGCCGGCGATGGAGGCAATCCTGGGGTCGGCCGACAACCAGGTGCAGGGCTTCCTGGCCGCGGGACACGTCTGCACGGTGATGGGCTACTGGGAGTACGAGCCGATCGCCGAAAAGTACCGCGTGCCGATCGTGGTCACCGGCTTTGAGCCGCTCGATCTGCTCCAGGGCATCTATATGACGGTCAAGGCGCTGGAAGAAGGACGCTGGGGCGTGGAGAACCAGTACACGCGCGCGGTCACCCGCGAGGGCAACCGGCCGGCGCAGAAGTTGATCGCCGAGGTGTTCGAGGTGAGCGACCGGCGGTGGCGCGGCATCGGCCTGATCCCGGCCAGCGGCTATCGCCTGCGGCCGGCCTACGCGGCGTTCGACGCGGAGCTGCGCTTCGGCGTGGCCGACGTTGTCGCGCAGGAATCGTCCATCTGCATTGCCGGCCAGATCCTTCAGGGGTTGAAGAAGCCGCACGAGTGCCCCGCGTTCGCCGGCCCATGCACGCCGGAGCATCCCCTCGGCGCGCCGATGGTGTCGTCGGAGGGCGCGTGCGCCGCGTATTACAATTATGGGCGGACGTGAAGAAAGATGAATCAAGACTTTTCTCTCCAATGTCCCATTCCGATCAGCGATTATCCAACGATCACGTTGGCGCACGGGGGCGGGGGGAAGCTGTCGCAGATGCTGATCGAGCGGATGTTCGCGCCGGCGTTCGCCAATCCGATGTTGGCCGATTTGCACGATGGCGCGATCTTGAAGCTGGGGGTTGGGGACTGGGGACTGGGGACTGGAAGCTGGGAGCTGGAAGCTGGGGGCTGGGAGCTGGGAGGTGGGGCGTTATCTGGCGCGCTCCGGCCATCGTCCGCCGTCCGTTTGGCCTTTTCTACCGATTCTTACGTGATCTCTCCGCGCTTTTTCCCCGGCGGCGACATCGGCGCGCTGGCGGTGCACGGCACGGTGAACGATCTGGCGATGTGCGGCGCGCGGCCGCTCTACCTTTCGGCCGGCTTCATCCTGGAGGAGGGATTGCCGATGGACGAGCTGTGGCGCATCGTGCAATCCATGGCCGCGGCGGCCGCGGCGGCCGGCGTGCAGATCGTCACCGGCGACACGAAGGTGGTGGAGCGGGGCAAGGGAGACGGCATCTTCATCAACACGGCCGGCGTCGGCGTCATCCCGCCGGGGGTGACCATTGCGCCACAGCGCGCCCGGCCGGGCGACGTGGTGCTCATCAACGGCCCGATCGCCAATCACGGCATCGCCATCATGTCGGTGCGCGAGGGGTTGACGTTCGAGACCGCGGTCGAGAGCGACTCCGCGCCGCTGAACGGCCTGGTCGAGGCGATCCTGGCGGCCGGCGGCGAGGCGGTGCACGTGCTGCGCGATCCCACGCGCGGGGGCGTCGCCAGCAGCCTGAACGAGATCGCGGCCGCGGCGCGCGTGGGCATCCGGCTGGACGAGGCGAGCATTCCGGTGCTGGAAGAAGTGCGCGGCGCGTGCGAGATCCTCGGCTTCGACCCGCTCTACGTGGCGAACGAGGGCAAATGTCTGGTCATCGTGGCGGCCGAGGCGGCCGAGGCCGTCCTGGCGGCCATGCGCGCACATCCGTTGGGCCGCGACGCGGCCGTCATCGGCCGGGTGGTGGACGAACATCCGCGCAAGGTCTACCTGCGCAGCCGGATCGGCGGCCTGCGCGTGGTGGACATGCTCAGCGGCGAACAGTTGCCGCGGATTTGTTGACCCCGATCAAGGAGACGCCGATGTCTACTTTGCTCCTTGCCCATGCCGATCTGCTCGTCACGATGGACGCCGCGCGGCGCAAGATCCCCGACGGCGGCCTGTTCGTCCGCGATAATCAGATCGTCCAGGTCGGCCCGACCGCCGGGCTGCCGCCGACCGCCGATACGGTCATAGATGCCCGCGGCATGATCGTCTTGCCCGGCCTGATCAACACCCATCACCACCTGTATCAGACCCTCACCCGTTGCATTGCGCAGGACAGCGTGCTCTTCGACTGGCTCGTCACGCTCTACCCGATCTGGGCGCGGCTGACGCCCGAGGCGGTCTATGTGTCGGCCATGGTCGGCCTGGCCGAGCTGATGCTCTCCGGCTGCACCACGTCGAGCGACCATCTCTACATCTACCCCAACGGCTGCCGGATCGAACACGAGATCGAGGCGGCTGTCGAGCTGGGCATCCGCTTTGTCGCGACGCGCGGGAGCATGAGCCTGGGCCGATCGCGCGGCGGCCTGCCGCCCGATAGCTGCGTGGAGGACGAGGACTTCATCCTCAAGGACAGCCAGCGCGCGATCGAGCAGTACCATCAGCGGGAACGTTTCGCCATGGTGCAGGTGGCGCTGGCGCCCTGTTCTCCCTTCAGCGTCACCGCGGACCTGATGCGCGCGAGCGCGGCGTTGGCCCGCGCGTGTGGCGTGCGCCTGCACACCCATCTGGCCGAGACGCTGGACGAGGAGCGTTTTTGCCTGGAGAAGTTCGGCGCGCGGCCGGTGGCGTATGTCGAGTCGCTCGGCTGGACCGGCGCCGACGTGTGGCACGCGCATTGCGTGTGCCTGAACGCGGCCGAGATCGCGCTTTTTGCCCGCACCGGCAGCGGCGTGGCGCATTGCCCCAGTTCGAACATGCGCCTGGCGTCGGGCATCGCGCCGATCCGGCCACTGCGCGACGCGGGGGTGAAGGTGGGCCTGGGGGTAGACGGCTCGGCCTCCAACGACGCCGGCCACCTGTTGGCCGAGGCGCGGCAGGCGATGTTGCTCCAGCGCGTGCGCGACCCGAACCCGGCCGCGCTGGGCGCGGAAGAGGCGCTGGAGATCGCCACGCTGGGCGGCGCCGCGGTGCTCGGCCGCGACGACATCGGCGCGCTGGCGCCCGGCATGGCCGCCGACTTCATCGGCTATCGCCTGGAGCGGCTCGACTTCGCCGGCGCGCAGCACGATCCGCTGGCCGCGCTCGTCTTCTGCACCCCGCCGAAGGTGGATCTGAGCGTGATCAACGGCAAGGTGCGCGTGAAGGACGGCGAGATCGTGGGGCTCGACCTGGGGCGGCTGATCCGCCGTCACAACGCGCTCAGCCGACAGATGCTGCGCGGAGAGTCCTGACGATCTACAGATAAGTTTTTTCAGGACGCGCAAGCTGTGGTACAATAACACGTGTAAGCGGCATCACATTCTTGTTGAAGGCAGGTGGGCACCGTGCCTCTCTGGCGTCGCACGCTGTATACGCTGTGGGTCACACAGTTCATCGCGGTTGCGGGGTTCTCGTTCGTCACTCCCTTCATTCCATACTACATCCAGGAGCTGGGGGTCTCCGACGTGCGTCAGGTCGGCATGTGGGCCGGGCTGGTCACCTCGGCGCAGGCGATCAGCATGGCGCTCATCGCGCCGGTGTGGGGTTCGCTCGCCGATCGCTATGGCCGCAAGCTGATGGTCTTGCGGGCGACCTTCGGCGGCGCGGTGATCCTGGCGCTGATGGGCTTTGTGACGAACGTCCAACAGTTGATGGCGCTTCGTTTCGTGCAGGGCCTCTTCACCGGCACCGTGCCGGCCACGATGGCGTTGGTGGCCGCGACCGCGCCCAAGGAGCGCTCCGGCATGGCGATGGGGTCGCTGCAAACGGCGATCTATCTGGGGGTGTCTCTGGGGCCGTTCTTCGGCGGCCTTTCGGGCGACGCGCTCGGCTATCGGCCCAGCTTCTGGGTGACGGGCGCGTTGCTCTTCATCTCGGGCGTCCTGGTTACGCTGTTCGTCCACGAAGATTTTCATCCCGTGCAGGAGGCCGGCCGGAGCAAAAGGGACGGTTACGATCGCGGCATGTTGTTGGTGCTGGGGTCGGCCGGACTGTTGGCGGCGTTTGCGGCCCGCATCCTCTTGCGCATCGGCAACGGCGCGATCAATCCGATCTTGCCGCTCTACGTCCAGACGCTGTTGCCGGCCGGCGCGCAGGTCGGGATCGTGACCGGGCTGATCTCCGGCGTTTCTTCCCTGGGCTCGGCCGTGGGCGCACCGTTGATCGGCAACTGGAGCGACCGGCTGGGCCATCGGCGCTTGCTGATCGTCTGCGCGCTGGCCGCGGGGATCTTCTTCGTGCCGCAGGCGTTCGTCCATGATCCGCGCTGGCTTATCGCATGGCAGTTCTGCAGCGGCTTTGCCGTCGGCGGCACCCTGGCTACGTTGACCGCGCTGTTGGCCCGCCTGACGCCCGATGGTCGGGCGGGCGTGGTGTTCGGCCTCGATTCCAGCGCCATGGCGGTCTCCAACGCCACGGGTCCCCTGGCCGGCGCGGGCGTGGCGGCCGTGTGGGGCCTGCGCGCGCCCTTCCTGTTGACCAGCCTGATATCGTGGGCGGCTGCGGGGGTGATCGCCGCGGGGGTACACGTGGACGAAGAGGGCCCGGCATCTGCGCCATTGACGGAGCGGCCGCGCGCGGCCGCTGCCGTTCCCAGGGGATGGCTTTCCAGGAAGTAGTCGGACGAAATTTGCGATGTCATCAGGTTGCCATGATGGAGGGAACCATGCGGCCGAAGATCGACGACACCTGGTTTGGCAGCATCACGGTGGAAGGCCAGCGCTACGAACACGATATCATCATCCGTCTGAGCGGCAAGGTGCGCAAGCGCGATAAGGCGCTTTCCAAGGCGGTCTATGGCACCTCTCACATCATCAGCCTGGCCGAGATCGAAGACCTGTATCGCAAGAAGGCGACCCGCATCATCATCGGCACGGGGCAATCGGGCCAGGTGCGTCTGTCGCAGGAGGCCGCCGAGTTTTTGAAGGCGCACGGATGTGCGGCTGAGCTGTACCCCACACCGGTGGCCATTCAGCGCTGGAACGAGGCCGAAGGCGAGGTGTTGGGCCTGTTTCATGTAACGTGTTGAGGCAAAAAATCTAGCCTGGAGCAAGAGCATGCCGATTGCGATCGTGGTTCATGGCGGCGCATGGGATATTCCGGTCGAATTGCAGGCCGATCATGTGGCCGGCTGTCGGGCGGCCGCCGAGGCCGGCTGGACCGTGCTGGCGGCCGGCGGCAGCGCGCTGGATGCGGTCGAGGCGGCCGTGCGCGTGTTGGAAGACGATCCGGTCTTCGACGCGGGCCGCGGCTCGCACCTGAACCAGGACGGCGAGGTCGAGCTGGACGCCGGCATGATGGATGGCCGCACCCTCATGGCCGGCGCGGTTGCCGCGGTCAAGCACATCGCCAACCCGATCACCCTGGCCCGGCGGGTGTTGCAGGATAGCCCGCACGTCTTCCTGGTGGCGGCCGGGGCCGAGCGCTTCGCGCGCGAAATGGGCATTCCGCTGTGCGACGGAGCCGATCTGGTGGTCGAACGGGAGCGCGCGGCCTGGGCTGCGCGGGCGATGCAGGGGAATGCGCCCGATCCGCGCGCCGCGTTCCGTTCGGCCGGCGCGGATACGGTGGGCGCGGTGGCGCTCGATGCCGCGGGCAATCTGGCGGCCGGCAATTCGACCGGCGGCACCATGTTCAAGTACCCCGGTCGCGTCGGCGATACGCCGATCATCGGCTGCGGGTTGTACGCCGACAATCAGCTCGGCGCGGCCGTGTGCACCGGCTGGGGCGAGCAGATCATGAAGACGGTGCTGGCGAAGACGACGGTGGATCAGATCGCGCTCTTGGGCGATGCCCGCGCCGCGGCCGACATCGCCATCGCCTATTTTCAGAATCGCATCGGCGGGTTGGGCGGCGTGATCGCGCTTTCGCCGGCCGGCCAGGTGGGGCTGGCGCATAGCACGCCCTATATGGCACACGCCTATCGCACGGCCGCGATGGATGGGGTGATCGCGGCTATCCGCCATGATGCGACAAAGCATCTGTAACGCATGCCTCCGGCTTGCGGCCCGGAGGTGGGGGCGCGGTCGGCGGTGCGTTTGGCAATCGTATGGTAGAGCTTATGAATCGGAAACGCGTGCAGGTGGTGATCCGCGGCTATGTGCAAGGGGTCGGGTTTCGGGCGAGCTGCGCCCGGCAGGCGAACGCACTCGGCGTCGCCGGCTGGGTGCGCAACCGGTGGGACGGCTCGGTCGAGGCGCTCTTTGATGGGGATGCCGCGGCCGTGGATCAGATGATCGCCTGGTGCTGGCGCGGGCCGGCCATGGCCGAGGTGACCGACGTCGAGGTGACGGAAGCGCCGGAAGGCCCCACCCCTCATTTCTTCAGCATCAAGTGAGCATGGCCGATCCGCTTCCTGTGATCATTTATACCGATGGCGCCTGTTCCGGCAATCCTGGGCCGGGCGGCTGGTGCGCGATCTTGCGTTACGGCCCGCACGAGAAGGTGTTGCAGGGCGGCGCCTCCTTGACCACCAATAACCGGATGGAACTGCGCGCCGCGCTCGCCGCGCTCCAGGCGCTCACCCGGCCGTGCGTGGTCGAGATCTACACCGACTCCGAATACCTCAAGAAGGGGATCACCGAATGGCTGCCGCTCTGGGTCCGCAACGGATGGCGCACGCGCGGCCGTGAGCCGGTGAAAAACCGCGATCTGTGGCAGGCGTTGCACGCGGCCGCGCAGAAGCATCGCATCACCTGGCACTGGGTGCGCGGCCATGTCGGCGATGAGCACAACGAGCGCGCCGACCGACTGGCCGTCGCCGCGCTCAACACCATCGGCGTCAAGGGGAAGCCCGACCTGGAGGAACCGGACGCCGTCCTGCCTGCGCTGGAAGAGGGCACCGGATGACGGCAAAGGAGAGCACGTCTTGAAAGGGCGAGGCGTTTTTGAAGGGATTGCCGGCGCGGTGCTCAGGGTCGAATGACCTTGCGCTCTCCGTAGAGCCGGCGATAGTACTCCTTGAACTCGCCCGATTTGATCTTGCGCCACCACCATTCGTTCGCCACGTACCAGCGCACGGTCTTGCGGATCGCTTCTTCGTGCGTGTGCCGCGGCTCCCAGCCCAGCGCCTTGAGCTTGTCCACGTTCAGGCAATAGCGGCGGTCGTGCCCGGGCCGGTCTTCGACGTGCTGGATCAGGCTGCGGGGCTTGCCCAGCTCGTCGAGGAGGATCTCGACCATGGCCAGGTTTTCCATCTCCGCGCCGGTGCCCACGTTGTAGATCTCGCCGATCTGGCCCCGATGCAATACCACGTCTATCCCTTCGCAGTGATCGAGCACGTATTGATAGTCGCGGCGCTGCTTGCCGTCGCCGTACACCGGCAGCGGCAGGTCGTCTATGGCGTTGGTGACGAAGAGGGGCACGACCTTTTCGGGATACTGATAGGGACCGATGTTATTGGCCCCGCGCGTGATGGTGACCGGCAGGCCGTAGGTGATGAAGTAGGCCATGGTCATCAGATCGGCGCTGGTCTTGCTGGCGGCGTAGGGACTGCGCGGCGCCACAGGGTCGCTTTCCCGTGAACGATGTTCCCCTTCGACATGGCCGTACACCTCATCGGTGCTGATCTGGTGAAAGCGTTCCAGCTTGAAGCGCCGGGCCGCCTCCAGCAGGACGTAGGTGCCGTAGACATCGGTGCGGATGAAGGCGTCCGGGTCCATGATCGAGCGATCTACGTGTGTTTCCGCGGCGAAGTTGATGATGGTGTCGATCTCATAGGCCTGGATCGCCTCGGCCACGGCTTGCGCGTCGCAAATGTCGCCCTGCACAAAGCGGTAGCGCGGATCGCCGGCCACATCCCGCAGGTTGTCCAGGTTGCCCGCGTAGGTGAGCTTGTCGTAGACCAGGATGTGGTATTCGGGGTACTTGTTGAGCATGTAGCGCACGAAGTTCGAGCCGATGAACCCCGCGCCGCCGGTCACCATGATGCGCTTCATTCTTCCATCGTTCCTTTCATTCCTCGGCGACGTCTACCATCACCGCCCTTTCATTCCTCGGCGACGTCTACCATCACCGCGCCGAGCAGGGGCGCGCCGACCCGGGCGAGCTGTTCCCGGGCGCGCTGAGCTTCCCCGCGGCGCGTATGGCCGGCGCGCACGGTGAGCAGCACGCCGTCTACCCGCGTGGCCAGCTCGATCGCGTCGGTGGCCGTCGTGACCGGCGGCGCGTCGAAGAGGATGATGTCGGCCTCGCCGCGCAACCGGCCGATCAGGTCGGCCATGGCTGAAGACGCGAGCAGGTCGGCCGGCACGTCCACGGCCGGGCCGCTGGGCAAGACGCGCAGATTGGGGATGGCCGTCGTCTGCAACGGAAGCGCGCCGTCGCGCCGGCCCAGCGCGGTGGTCACGCCGGCCGCATTGTCCACGCCGAACAGGGCATGTTGCGCCGGCCGGCGCAGGTCGCAATCCACCACGATGACGCGAGCGCCCACGCGGGCGAAGGTGACTGCCAGGTTGGCGACGGCCTGGGCTTTCTGCTCATCGGGGCCGGCCGCGACCATGAGCACGGCCTGGAGAGGCGTCTTCTTGCCGGCGGCCATCAGGTTGGCGCGCAGGCGGCGATACGCTTCGGCGACGGGTGAGGCGGGATCGGTGAGGGTGATCAGGTCAGGAGTCATGCGCTACCTCCGGCAATCTCAGCGGCGGGCCCGTGCGGCCCCCCGTGGGGAATGGCCCGACGCGGCCGCCGGGATCGCGGCCAACACCGGCACGCCGAGCATGCGTTCGACCGTGGCCGGCGTGGCCAGGATGTCGGCGGCCATCCATTCGAGCGCCAGGACGATGAGCGCGCCGATCAGCGCGCCCAATACGCCGCCGGCCAGGGCGTTGACGAGCGGCTTGGGTTGATAGAGCGGCGCGTCGATCATGCTGTCCACCAGCTTGACTTCGATGCGGTTGTTTTTGTCCTGGGTGTTGTAGTAGGCCACGCGATCGTCCACGAAGAGATCGGCCATGGTCTTGGCGATCCGCTTGGCGATCTCCGGGTCACGGTCTTTGGCATCAATGCGGATGATGAAGTTCTCCGGCTCCGCGCTGACGGTGATCTTGGCCAGGAGATCATAGGAGTTCATGTCGAGCTGGGCGCGCGCGATGACCCGGTTCGCCATATCATGTGTGTTGATGTTGTTGACGAAGTTGCGCAACAGGTCCTTGGCACTGTTGCCCAGACCCCAATCGGGCCGCGCCGGTACCGCGCTGATGCGCGCGGTGGCGCGATAGATCTTCGTCTGCACGAAGCTGAGGCCGAGGGCGGCCGTGGCGCCGATCAGGGCGACCACGAGGATGATCCAGCCTCGTCGGCGCAAGATGTCGAAATAGGCGCGTAGATCCATGGCGCGGCCTCCTGCCGCAAGAATCGGTCGCTGATTTGCAGATTCAACAAGCTCCATTCTACACGCAAACAACCGATCCGCCAAACCGCTCAGCGCTGTTTGGGGCGACCGAGGTCGCGGCTAAGGGGCCGGCGGCCGGGCGTCGGCCTGCGCCGACGCGGCCCGCACCCACGGAGGTGGGTGCGGCGGCGCCGTGGCGCCCGTTAGATGCGATTTCAATCGCCCCAACCCGCGGCCCGGCGGG
>Ga0272448_1002274_pt1 | contig 24347 bp, 20 predicted proteins | sample YNPCB0191_FD_202220 | JGI IMG/M metagenome (GOLD analysis project Ga0272448, IMG submission 202220) | Hot spring sediment microbial communities from Yellowstone National Park, WY, United States - YNP-CB-019-1 | ecosystem: Environmental > Aquatic > Thermal springs > Hot (42-90C) > Sediment... | reverse complement strand
TTCGGAGGCAAAAGTCTCGAATGCCCTGCTAATCTCCGATTTCCGCGCAGATTATACGATTAATACTCCAAAGGCGGCACTGTTGTGACCGCACTACTCGCTGCCAGAGAAGCAGATACTGACAAACCGAGCAAATTCAGCCTGAAAATCTTCGCAAAAATGATCGATTTCTTAATATAGTAATCCAGCCTTTGTTCATGAGGGTTTGATAGCGCTTTTGAAATCGTCGGTGTTTGGGTTTTCTCTTGGTTCAGGCTCTGCCGGATTAGGGGGACAGACACGACATGTGCGCCTGGAAAGACACAGTGACCGGAGGCACACGGTGAGTCGGGACTGTCTGAATGCGCGCTTCAAGATTGGTTTTTCGTACCCATGCCGCGCGCACAAGGGTCTTATCGTGTGGAAGAGCGCAATCCTCGATGGAAAGAGCCAAACCCAAAGCGGTACTGTTGCCCATGGAGGGAGCGGCTGCGCATCCAAACGCACAGTTGCCCGTTTCAGCTCAACCTCTTACGCTTGTTCAGAGTTGAGTATGAGACTTGGAATCGCCGGTAGAATTTCTGGCGACAAACAGACAGGCAACCGTATGCGTGCAACAAGACATTGCGGGCGGATCGGGTGGTGCGGGTTTACTCTGATAGAGCTGCTGGTTGTGATTGCGATTATCGCGATCCTTGCAGGCATGCTGCTTCCGGCCCTTTCAAAGGCAAAATCCAAGGGCCAGGGCATCATGTGCATGAACAATACAAGGCAGTTGGCGCTCGGTTTCATCATTTATGCGGACGATCACAATGAAACGCTCCTTGCGTGTCTTGACGGACTGCCCGGGCGCGTGAACTGGATTCAAGGGGATTTGCAGACATGGGATGCCAACGCCGCCGACCCAAGGTATTTGACCAACAGCCCGCTGTTCAGTTACGTCGGCAGAAGCCAGTCCGTTTTCCAGTGCCCCGCTGACAAATCCGTCGTGAAAGTTTCAAACAGAATCGTCAGGCGAATTCGAAGCAATTCAATGAGCCAGGTGTTCGCATGGGGCGATTGGCTCGACGGTTCCAGTTCGGGCCGGAACCAGACCAAATGGCGCACCTACGCGAAACTGTCAGACATCGTAATCCCCACAAAAACATTCGTGTTCGTTGATGAGCATCCGAACAGCATCAACGACGCTGCATTCGCAACGCAATGCACCGGTGCGGACTCGCCCAGCACGGCCCGCATCATCGACATACCTGCCAATTACCACAACGGCGCGTGCGGGTTTTCGTTCGCTGACGGTCATTCCGAAATCAAGCGGTGGCAGAGCAAGAGCTCCGGACACGACACTGGTAGAGGTTTGTTTAACATGCCTGTCTATTTCACCGGCGCTCGCAATCTCACGCTCAATTTCCCCGCACGTGAGGCATGGGTGGACGCCAAATGGATGGCTGACAACACCACCGTTCCGAGATAAGTTGGTTGGTGCTTCGCTTCGGACGAATCATGCATGAGTTCCGGGATGCCCATGCCCGGGAAATGGCGCCGGCCTGTTTTCGTCTTGTGTCCGGGACAGGGTGTGATACCAATTCGGTCTGTAAGGTTGGATGACGTCCGGGGTGCGATCCGGCAGGCGTACTGAAAAACGGCGGCTGTTCCAGATTGGTTGACCCTGGCAATTAAGCGTTGACTGCGGCGATTTCGAGGATTCCGGTGAGAATACATTCGCTGTGGTAACACGCGTAGAAATGCAGAGGTGTGCAATTATGAAGAAAGTTTGTTCCGGGCATAGTCGGCGTGAGTTTCTCCGTCGTTCTGCGGTTGGGATTCTGGCTGCGCCATATATCATGAGGCATTCGGTCCGGGGCGCTTCTGCCAACGGCAAGCTGCAGCACGCTTGCATCGGCATGGGCGGAATGGGCGTTGGCGATTTGCACAACTTCCTCCAGTACCCAAACCTCGAGGTCGTAGCAATCTGCGACGTCGATGAAAACATGCTCAAAAGCGCTGCTGCCAAGGTCCCAAACGCCCGCCAGTACCGCGATTGGCGGGAAATGCTCGAGAAAGAGGGCGACCGTATCGATACGGTCAATGTCACCGTGCCCGACCACATGCATTTTGCGATTGCGTGGTCAGCCATTCAACGGGGCAAACACGTGTATTGCCAGAAACCGATGTGCCATGACGTGGCCGAGGTGCGTGTCTTGACCGAGGCGGCGAAAGCCAAGGGGGTTGTTACCCAGCTTGGCACACAGCTCGCTTCGATGGCCGGTGACCGCACCACCGTGCAATGGCTAAAATCAGGTGTTATTGGAAAAGTGAAACACATTTACCTGAGCGCGAATCGCCCCGGAGCGGTCGAAGCCTACCGGCCAGAAGGCCCCCGTCCACCAAGAGGCGAACAACCGCCGTCCAATCTGGCATGGGATTTGTGGCTTGGCACAGCGCCTGAACGCCCGTACGTGCCCGACCTGTATCATCCGGTGAAATGGCGCGGCTGGCTGGATTTCGGGACGGGTTGGTCTGGCGACATTGGATGCCACATATTCGACGCGGTCTGGAAAGGACTCGGGCTCAAGCCGCCCAAACGCGTTGTCGCCAAAGTGCAGGAATCATGGAAAAACTCACCAGCCCGGCGGGCGGACACATGGCCGCAGGCAAATCATATTACATGGTATTTCCCCGGCAACGACCTCACAGAAGGCAGTGAACTGCCGGTCGAATGGTTTGACGGCGAGTTTTGGGCTCCTCGTGAAATCCGCGCCCTGTACTCGGTTGAAGATTATCCGACCGAATCAGCGATGATCATCGGGACCGAGGGCGCATTGCTCAATCCTTTGGGCGGAACGCCGTTGTTGCTGCCCGAAGACAAGTTCAAGCAGGTTGCGAGGCCGAAGTTTGACAACCGGAATCATTATCATCATTTCCTTGACGCGGTCAGAGGCGGCCCAATGTGCGAGTCGCATTTCGGCCAAACTGGGCCAATGACAGAAGCCATTTTGCTGGGCACCGTCGCCGTGCGGTTGCCCGAGACAGTCCTCGAATGGGACCACGGCTCGATGCGAGTCGTGAACAACAGCGACGCCAACAAATTGTTGCAACGTCGTTACCGAACCGGATGGAGTTTTGCCAAATTCTGAACCATAAATCGAAAAACAACATGAACCTTGATAGCATTTATTCTGAATTGACATTGGCCACCAAATCCAAGCTCGCCCTGGTCGTATTGGACGGGCTCGGAGATATCGCCACGCCCGCGCAGGGCAACATGACGCCGCTCGAAGCGGCTCGAACCCCAAACCTCGATGCTCTGGTCCGATCCGGTTGTGCACAGGGCAGAATGATCCCTGTCGCCCCGGGAATCACGCCGGGAAGCGGCCCGGGACACCTCGCGTTGTTTGGGTACGATCCGATTGAATTCCAAGTCGGGCGCGGAGTCATCGAAGCGCTCGGCCTTGGAATCGAACTTGAACCGACCGACGTTGCGGCACGCGCCAATTTCTGCACGATCGACTCGAAAGGCATTGTCCTTGATCGCCGTGCAGGCCGCATCGATACCGCAGTCTGCGAAGAGCTTTGCGCAATGCTCGCCGCAAAAATCAAGAAAATCGACGATGTCGAGGTAATCATAAAGGCTGCCAAACAGCATCGGTTCGTCGTCGTCTTCCGCGGCAAAGGAATTGCAGGGCCGTTGACCGACGCTGACCCGCACCGGGAAAAGCTTCCGGTACCGCCTGCCGAACCGGTCGATAAGAAGTGTGCCAAAGCACGCAAACTGGCAAAGATCGTGGCCAAGTTGTACGACCAGGCGTTGCCTCTGCTGGCGGACAAATCCCCGGCAAATGGGTTTTTGCTGCGCGGGATATCAAACCAACCGACAATTCCCGCGTTCTCGGAACGCTACCGACTGAAAGCAGCGTCAATCGCTACCTACCCAATGTACAAGGGCCTCGCCCGCCTCGTTGGGATGACCCAGCTCGAAGGACCACAGAATATCACCGAACAGTTCGAGCGTTACCTGAAGGAGTACGACAACTACGATTTCTTCTTCATCCATTACAAGTACACCGACAGTTACGGCGAAGACGGCAATTTCGAGGCCAAGAAAAAGGCAATCGAGGAATTCGATGCCGCGCTGCCGGTCTTCTTGCGTCGCAAGCCCGACGTGCTGGCTATAACGGGCGATCATTCCACCCCATGCGCGATGAAAGGGCACTCGTGGCATCCACAGCCGGTCCTGCTTCACTCGCCGTACAGCGGCTCCGACAAGCTCGAGCGTTTCACCGAAACAGGCGCGAATCTCGGCTCGCTCGGCTTGTTCGAGGCCAAGTATCTCATTCGATACATGCAGGCCAACGCCAGAATGCTTGACAAGTTCGGCGCATAATCCGTTGTTTTTGAGCAGTGCAGGGTGGCCCGGTCCGATCCCGGCCCGGGCCACCCAATTGTTTCAGGTGTCTGGCGAGCATTTACTTCCTGTTCTGAAAAGGTCCGCACACTTGGCCGCCCACGTAAGACGACCGGAAACATTGAACGCAAGACCGGACTTGCCGCCGACCGATTCAGCAAAGTGAGACTGCTACGGGGTTGATTAAACTGTTTGAGTTCTTAAGGGTTGATCCGTGAAAGCTGTTATTCTCGCTGCAGGCAGGGGAACGCGGATGAAAGAATTGACCGCGAAGCTTCCGAAACCAATGCTCAAGGTCAAAGGCAAGGCCATTCTGGAGCATATTGTGGACGGAATCGTGGCCACAGGTATCCGTGAGCTGTGCATTGTAACCGGATGGCAGGGCAACGTCATCGAGGAGTACTTCAAGAGCAGACCACGCAACGACGTTGAAATCCAGTTTGCGAGGCAGGAAGTCCAGGATGGCACCGGGAAAGCAGCCGAACCGGCGCGCGATTTCATCGGCAATGACACGTTCCTTCTAACCTACGGCGATATTCTGGTCCGACCCGAGACTTACAGTCGGATGATTCGAAGATTTGCCGAGGGCGATTTCGCGGGTGTTATAACGGTCACTGCCGGCGAAGATGTAACCAAAGGCGCCATCAATTTCTTCGACAGCGAGTTTTGTTTGAGGAAGATCGTCGAGAAACCAAGCCCTGCCGAACTGTCCAAACTAAAAGAGGAGGGTTGGCTGAAACCGGGCGACCCGGCGTGGTACAATGCTGGCATTTACATCTTTAGGCCTTTCCTGTTCGATTTCACGGCCCGATTGAAGAAGTCGCCGCGGGGCGAATACGAACTTACGGATGCGATTGCCGACATGGTGGCGGTTGGACATCGGTTGGCAGGACTTGTGATCGAAGGCCGTTGGGTGGACGTGCGTGACCCGGCAGTACTGGCAGCTCTCGAGCGCGATTCGATTTAGCGATTCTCCGCCTCAGAGCCGGCAGGCCGCCCTTCAAATCGCAATGCAACCGAGTTGATGCAGTAACGCAACCCGGTCGGAGGTGGTCCATCGTTGAACACGTGCCCCAAATGCCCGCCACAGCGCGAGCACACGACCTCCGTACGAATCATCCCATAGCTGCGGTCTTCGCGTGTCGCAATCGCGCCGGGAACAGCCGGAGCATAAAAGCTCGGCCAGCCGCACCCAGAGTCAAACTTGGTTTCCGACAAAAACAATTCCTGACCGCACCCGGCACAGCAATAGCGCCCGCGCTCATGGTGACGCCAATACTGCCCGGTAAAAGGTTTTTCGGTGCCCTTTTGCCGCAGAACGCGGTATTGCTCCGGCGCAAGCACCCGGCGCCATTCTGTCTCTGATTTCACAACCTTGTTCGTCGCACTAATGTTTTCTTGCATAGGAGACCTGGGAAAAGCTGTTTCATTCTGAGGATCGGCTCCTCGAGTTGAATTTGCAGGCACGTTCTGCTGTCCGCTGCATGCAGTCAGCCAAACGCAAACCAGTCCCGCCAGTTTGTCCAATGTGCTCATTTCAAAACACCAGAGCGCTTTCTACTATCTTATGAGATCTTCGCAAAAATCACAGATTGCCAGATCATTCAAGACTTGTGTCTTCGAGCTGTCCGTCCGGTAATCACAATCGCATCTGACAGTGGGCGACGAAGTCGCCCCGGTCAGCGCGGCGCGACAGAGCGCCGAGCTTGCAATGAACGCCTTTTCCGCGCCGCGGTAATTCGGTTGCGGCTGCGGCGCGCCGAGTCGTTTGCGAGATCACCATGTATATGGTAGCGCTTCAATCGCACCGTGCAAACCTGTTCGGGTGTTGCAAACCGGGCGCGCTGTCATGTAGAATCTGTTGTTTCAAACGTTTGCCGTTGGACGGCCAACAAACCAACGGGTTTTCACGGAAAGGGTTAGTTGTTCACTTTATGCCGACATATCAGTACGTTTGCACCAAGTGCAATCATCAGTTCGAAGTGTTTCAGTCAATCAATGATCGTCCGTTGCGCATGTGTCCGCGCGACAAGTGCGCGCAAAAGAAATGGGGCCGTGGCAAGGTTAAACGGATTGTAAGCGGCGGCGCCGGTTTCCTTTTCAAAGGAAGCGGGTTTTACATCACTGATTACCGCAGCGAAAGCTACCGCCAGGCAGCAAAAAAAGAAGCTGAAGCTGCCTCTGGCAAGAAAGACGGCGCCAGTCAGACCAAACCCGAAACAACCAAGTCCGAACCAAAGAAAACAAAAATCAAATCGGGTTCCGACTGATTCCGTCGCGGGCGACACGCGAGATCTGGCAGGCGGAATGCTGCAAACACAATTGCAGAATGCCACTTCCAAGTGGACCAATAAAGCGCCCTAGCAGACACAGCGGGTGCACCCGAAAACCGGTCTGTGCGCCGGTGCTGCTCGCTGTGTTTGTGGCAACGGCGGGAACAGTCACAGCAAAAGCGGCTGTGGCCGTGCAAAGCAGTTCCGGACAATTCATTGTCCACAGCCCTTACCCCACGACCCCGAGCCTTGCGCAATTGATCCGGCAGCCGGAAAGCCAGGTGATCGCTCTCCAGCCAGACCCGCTTGCAGTTGCCGGCGAACGGGTGAAACTGGCCCTGTTGCGCGAGCTCGGTCTCAAAGACCGCTGGCAGGGCCGAATCCGGCTCAACATCCGCAGTGACATGTCCCAATCGGGAACTCCGCTTGTTGTGGTGGCGACAAAGTTTTCGGACGGATGGGCATACACACTTGATCTGCCTGAACAGATCGAGCGTGACGCCCTCGTTCGCCTGTTGTTGCAGGCGCTTTTGATGGAGCTAGCCAACCGCAATTCCGGCCATTTGTCGCCCGAGCTGCCAATCTGGTTGGTCGAAGGAATGGCAGAGCGCATACAAAGCCTCGTCGGCCCGGAACTCATTCCGCAACAGGCACCGTTGTTGGGCAAAGTCGGCTCCCAACTGGCGCGCATGCCCCCAATGGTCAAGGACCAGATAGGCTTTGGATCCACGGAACCACTGCGGAACTGGCTCAGAGAACATCCACCGGTGAGCTTCAACGATCTCAGTCTGCCCCCGCCACGGTTGCAGGGCGACAATCTCAAGACCTACAGAGCAAGCGCTCAGTTGTTCGTGACCGCATTGCTTGAACTCCCGAACGGCAGGCGCGCGATGACCGACATGATCAGCCTGCTGCCGCAACGATTGAACTGGCAAACAGCGTTTCTCGAGGCGTACAGAGTGCATTTCCCGCGCTTGCTCGCCGTCGAACAGTGGTGGGCACTGGTCTCGCTTCAATTCCTCACCGGGACTGAACCGCACTCGTGGTCGCCGCAACTGACTCGGCGAAAGCTCGACGAAGTGCTTCAAGTGATGGTCGAGCGCAGGGCTCCACAGGGCCAAACCCCGGTCCGGGCGCCCGTCTCGCTGCAAGAGATCATTCGCCAAACTCCGTACGCGGCGCACAGGGAATTGCTGCGCGCCCGGCTTGCGCAGCTCGAGGTTTTGCAGCAGAACGCCGCGCCTGAGTTCGTCCCGCTCATCAACCAATACGCAAAGACTCTCCGCGAGTATGTCTATCGCCCCGCCCGATCATCACGGAACGCTCCCGGCGCAGGTCGAACATCGCCAAGCCTTGAACCCGCTACCAGCGAGGTGATTTCGAGATTGGACCAGTTGGACCGCAAGAGGTTTTCGCCGCCTCCATCACTCCCGAGTCCACAGCGCGGCGCGGCACAGCGGTAATCCTGCAACCAGCGCAATGGTTGCGCATCGAGCGTTTGGTTGCGGCTGCGCCGCGCTGAGAAATCTGCGGGCTGGTCGGTCTGAGTCCGAGTCATGCTTGGCGCGATCATTCGGCTGCTGCTACGCTGCGCTGAGCGTTGCGTGAGTGCACACAAACACCGCGGGTGCTTTCGGTCACAAAATCCAAAATTATTCTGGCCCAGGCGCTGGTGAACTCTTCTCGCGCTCGAGCAACCGCCTGTCGGATGTTTGTGTCCGATCTGAACAAAGCGTGGTACAGCCTTTTGAGTTCAAGGCGTTGTTCCGATGACAGTCCTGCACGCCGCAAACCGACCACATTAAGCCCGCAGATCGTGTTATATCCCCATGCGATTGTGCATGGTGGGACGTCTTTGCTCACCGCTGCGCCGCCTTGCATCAGAGCCAACGTGCCCACTCTGGTGAATTGGTGGATCAGACAGTTGCCTGAGATTATTGCCCGATCCTGAACAATTGTGTGACCGGCAAGCAAAGCGCCGTTTGCAAGTATGACGTGGTTCCCGACATGCGCGTTATGTCCCACGTGGCTGTGCGCCATGAGGAAATTGTGCGACCCGATTGTTGTTTCTTCCTCGAGTTTGTTCGAGCGATGAACAGTGACGTGTTCCCTGAACACGTTGTGATCGCCAATCCGCAGGCGCGTTGGTTGTCCCTTGTATTTCAGGTCCTGCGGTTTGTCACCGATCACACAGCCGGTATGGAAAACATTGTCACTTCCGATGACTGCATGCCCCGTGAGATGAACATACGGCCCAATCACACAGCGCGGGCCGACCTTGACATTCGCGTCAATGACCGCATACGGCCCAACCTCGACGGTTTCATCCAGTTCCGCGCCCGGGTCTATGATCGCAGTCGGGTGTATCATCGGAGCCGAGTTTGCCAGACGTTGCTGCCTCGACGCAATACATCGAGTTGGTGAACCGGGCTAAACATAGAAATACCCGAGCTCACGCAACGAAACGTAGTCGCGGTCGCGCTCGCTCGTTCGTTTCCCGAGAATTACGTGGTCCAGCACATCTATTTTCAGCAATTGACCCGCCCTGATCAGGTCGCGAGTCACCTTGATGTCCTGCTCGCTCGGCGTTGGATCGCCGCTTGGGTGGTTGTGCACAACTATTATTGCAGAAGCACCGGCTACTATCGCAGCCCGGAACACTTCGCGCGGGTGAACCAGCAGCGTGTCCAGGGTCCCCTGCGTCAGTTTCTCGACCCGGATGAGTCGCCGGCGCGTATTGAGCAGCACCAGTTGAAAACATTCAACCGTGTACAACCTGTTTTCCTCGCGGAGCAGATCGGCCACCCGTTCCGGCGAATCCATGAGCGGCGATTCATCATGGATTTCGAAGGCCATTTTCCGCGCCAAAGTGAATGCGGCTTTGAGCGTGACAGCCTTGTCGCGCCCGATGCCTTTGATCCGCTGAATCTCCTCGATCGACGCGCGTGCAAGGGCGTCGAGCCGTTCGTACCGTGCAACCAGTTCGCCTGCGACTTCAAGCGCCGAACGCCCTTTGCTGCCGGTCCGTAGCAGTATTGCCACAAGTTCGGTCGCGCTGAGGTTCTCTGCTCCGCGCGATATCAGACGTTCCCGCGGCCGTTCGGCTGGCGGCATGTCTTTGATACGAAACTGACCTGTCATATCCTCCCTGGCGATTTTCCTTTTCCGGTTCGAGAACTATTGGATGCGAGGTGTGCCCCGCGGCTTTCCAACCACGACCAACTACGAATCTCCGTCCACGTATGGAGCAAACTCATTCAGCAGGTGCGGCGGGATTCTCGCATGAAAATGCGCAAAATTGCCACGGTACGAGCTCGAAACAATCTCACCAGCAGCATGCAGTCTCGCCAGCACGGACGCTTCGCGTTGCGGTATGACGAGCCTGACGCTTTCTCTGGGCGGTTTGAGGCGGCTGCCGATCTCGGCCAGCAATTCAGGGAATCCCGCGCCGGTCTTTGCTGACACTGCAACGGCCGATGGGTGCTCGTGATGCCACAAAGACGCCAGTTCGCCATTCTCCAGCAGATCAATCTTGTTCAGAACCAGAATGGTTGGTTTCTCTGCAGCGCCGATTTCTTCAAGCACGCTGTTTACGGCGGTGATTTGTTCGCGAGCCTGTGGGTGTGCCACATCAACCACGTGCAGCAGAAGGTCTGCATTTACCACCTCTTCGAGGGTCGCCTTGAAAGCTTCGATCAGTCCGTGCGGTAGTTTGCGAATGAAACCGACCGTGTCAGAAAGCAGAATGCTCTGGTTGGACGGCAAACGAACCCGGCGCACGGTTGGATCAAGCGTCGCAAACAACAGGTCTTCCTCGAGGACATCGGCCCCGGTGAGAGCATTGAAAAGTGTGGATTTGCCGGCGTTTGTGTATCCGACCAGGGACGCCAAAGGCCATTTGTTCCGCTGTCTTCCTTCGCGCTGGGTTTGGCGCTGGCGCTTTACTTCTTCCAGCTCGGCTTCCAATCGGTTGATTCGTTCTTGAACTCTGCGGCGGTCTGCTTCCAACTGGCTTTCGCCTTCGCCGCCTCGCAGGCCGATGCCGCCCTTTTGCCGGGAAAGGTGTGTCCAGTAACGGGTCAGTCGCGGAAGAAGGTGCTGCAATTGCGCCAATTCAACCTGGAGTTTGCCTTCCCGGCTTCTTGCCCGCCGGGCAAAAATCTCGAGAATGAGGTCTGTTCGATCCAGAACCTTGCACGCGAAAATGCGCTCGAGATTCCGAATCTGTGCGGGCGACAACTCCTCGTCGAAGATGATTGTATCGACCCCATGTGCTTTGCAGCGCTCGCTGAACTCTTCGGCTTTACCGGAGCCGATGTACGTGGCTGCGTTTGGTTTTTCGAGCCGCTGAAGCCCTTCCCCAACGACCTGCGCGCCGGCGGATCGGGCGAGCTGAGCCAGCTCGTCAAGCGAATCGCGCGCTTCAGAAGCCGGTCGCCCTTTTAGTTCGATGCCTACGAGAAAGGCTCGCCTTGTTTTTCGTTCTCGTTCTGTTGAATAAAGCGCCTTCAATACTCCAAAGCTACTGCGCGGTCATAAGATAAGCGCACGCATTCCCGAATGCAAATCATTGTTCCGGGAACCACGCGGCGATGGATTTTCGCGTGGCGGTGTCGTTTGCCCCGAAACGGCGCCTCGCCTCGGCGATGCTGGACACAAAGCCGGGTTGATCGCCGCACCAGACGGGTTGAACAAACCACCTGTGCTGGTTGTTTTTGCGGGCGAGTGTTGCAGTGGATGACTGGGTATGCGGTTTGTCGAGCCGGGCGATCCAAAGCCTGTTGCGTGCAAAAGCGAGCATTGCATGATCACCGGGACTGTCGCCGGCGGCGAAATGGGGACGTTGCTTCAAAGCATCCCAAATGCAAGCGACCTTGCCTGAGTAAGCGGGGACAGGAAACTGAAGTCGGCTTGTCAGGTGCAATTCACCAAGCCGTTCCATGTCAAGGCTTGCGTAAGCTGAATCTTCTTTGACAAGAATCGAGTCTTTGAACAATCGATTACGGTCGTCGGTCAGCAAGGTTGCGATTCCGATGACATGGTCCGGGGGGATTCCATGGCTGACGCCGTGTTCGTGAAGTGCCGGATTAAGCGCGTGCTGTACCATCCACCGAACGCTCCAAACATTCGTTGCCGATACGATCCATATCTGAAACGACGCAGCGATCATGCGGGCTATCAGCTCGATCATTTCGGGGTAAAGGAACGGCACCGGCCATGACGGGCCATCCGGTCGTATGATGATCCTCCTTAGTTTCATCGGCTCGGACATTGCATGAACAGCGCGGGTCGCCTCGACGACCTGTGCAACGGTCAATCCCTGCATTGCTTCCACGGCCCAAACGTAGCCGTTGGCAAGTGGTTCGGGATCGTTCCTGCCATGCGCTGTCGGAGATAGAAAAGCTTCGTAGTACTCGGCCAGATTTGCCACCGACGCAGGTGTTATCACGCGCCCGCCCGCACGAAACGGCGGCGCAAGCGTCGATGGCAGTTGATCGATTGAAATCAACCCTTCCCTGACGAGAAGAGCGAGCGTTGATTCGCCTATGTCACCGCAGACGATCGTGTTGTCGAAGTCAAATACTGCGTGCCAGTTTTTCCCGGTGCCGGCTTGTATGAGTTTTTCAAGGCTTGCTTTGGCGCTCGCACACCAGCCGGGCGCAGTCAATTGAACCTCCAGGGTCCGATCCCGCTCTCGGGTTTTCTTCTTCTGACTTTGAAAAGCCGATTTCATTTTGGTTCAGAGCTCTTTGGGCGCGCGTTCCAGATCGACACCATCAACATGGCCGAAACCAGAGATATTCCACCCAGCACCCAGAACACGAGCGACCATTGGCCATGAGAGATGTCTTTGAGCCATCCGATGCCGCGACCCGAGAATATGGCGCCTGTGGCGCCAAGACTCATCGTAAGGCCAGTGGCAATTGATGCCGCTTTTGGATGGCTCACATCGATTGTTGCCGCGCCGCTCATTAACATGTCAGGTCCGTATATCAAAAAGCCGGCAACCCCCAAAACCACTGTCGCTGTCACCCATTGGCCCTTGGGAATGAGAGTAAACATTGGGCACAACACTGCAAGCGCGGCGAGCATGATCGCACAAACAGGCGCCCGCCTTTTGCCAAACAACGTATCCGATGCCCACCCGGCAGCAAGAGCACCGAGCGACCCGATCAGCGGAATTGCAATTGCCATGAAAGCGCTGCCTTTGATCGAACGTCCGTGGAATTCGGCCATGTATTGCACGGTCCAGTTCATGAACGTGTACCGTACCGAGTTCATGCAGAAATAGCCGACCCCGAGAACCCACAGAATCGGGTTCGACAGCGTGATCAACAGGATGTGCCATGTGACGTGCCAACCGTCTCCGGATTGGCTTGTCGTTTTTGTGGAGCTTTTAAGCGCAGCGCCAACATCATCGCGGATCGCGGGCAACCCGGCTTCCTCGGGTGAATTCCGCAGAAACAGATAAAAAACGACCGCAACCGGGAGCAGAATCAGGCTCGGCACCCAAAATGCCGCGCGCCAACCAAGGCTGCTGTCGCACAACATCCCGGCCAACAACCACGAAACCACATTGCCAACCTGATAACAGGTCGAGATCAAGCCCATCACGGTCCCGCGCCGCCTTGATGTGTTCCAGTTCGATATGGTCTGCACCAGAAGCGACCATCCGGCTGATTGGGCGTACCCGTTGATTGCCCAGAGCACAAGCATGGTCCCAAACGACGACGCAAAGGAAAAAGCGAGATTCGTCAGCGACGCAACCAGCAACGCTGCGGTCATCATAAGACGCGCTCCGAACCTCTGACCGAGCGTGCCATTTATCATCTGGCCCGCCGCGTAAAAAAGGGCGTACACCGACGGTATTGTTCCGATTTGAGCTGCTGTCCACGACGGGAATTCCTTGAGGATGGCCGGCTGGGCCACGGCAAAGTTCACCCGGCACAGGTAATATGAGGCGTATGCGGTCCAAAGAAGCCAAAAAACGCGCATTTGCCATGCGGCTATTCGATCCTGAAGCTGCTGTGTGGTCATGTCGTTCTGTTGGTCTTTTTTCAGCACGTACGGGATGGGTCATGGCCTGCCCCGGAAATCTCGCCGGCCATCCCATCGGATATACCCATGCCTCCAGCCCGATGAGACTTCGGTAGCCTGTAAAGCCGCGCCCGGACGAAAGAATCTCAGTTTCCAGAGCTGACGCAAGTTTGATTGCTGAAGCGGATTGAGGCGGCGCGATTGCTGGCAATTTGTTTGTCACAAAGGCCGGGTGCAGGCTAAATGTCATGCATGGACTGGCTGACAGACCTGTTGTGGCGCGAGGGGCGGTTCCTCGGCATCGAATGGCACGCGTGGAAAATCGTTGGGTGGCTGGGAAACCTGACGTTCTTTTCACGGTTCCTTGTGCAATGGTACGCAACCGAGCGGCACAAGCGCGTTGTTGTGCCGGTGTCGTTTTGGTGGCTGAGCCTTGTGGGGGCAACCTTGCTGTTTGCGTATGCGCTGTTTTACAGGCGCGATTCGGTGTTTATCTTTGCCTACGCGTTCACGTGGATACCGTACGTGCGGAACCTCGTGATTCATCACCGCACGTTGGCATCGACGCGGCGGTGCAGCCGGTGCGGACAATCGTCCGGGCCGCAAGCCAACTACTGCTGGAACTGCGGTCAGGCAATCGGCGGATCCTGACTCCGATTCGTAACCGCAACGCCACATGACTGTCATTAAGGAATATGTCGGAGCCTGCCGGTCTCGCGTAGAAAGGGTTTCAGGGTATCGGCGGTTCTTGGTGTTGAACACTGTTGAGGATTTGAAAAATGGCAAATCTGTTTTGGAATCCGGCGGCGGGAACGTCTCTTCTGCAATTGGCGGTTGGACTTGCATTGGCAGCGGTGCTCGGGTTTGTCCTCGGCCTTGTCTATGTGAGGTTTGGCGAGGCGATGGCCAACCGGCGCCTTTTGGCGCGGAACTTTTTGCTTCTTGCGGTCACGACCACGCTGATCATCAGCGTGGTCAAATCGTCGCTTGCGCTTTCACTGGGACTGGTTGGTGCGCTGTCAATCGTGAGATTCCGCGCAGCGATCAAGGAGCCGGAAGAACTCGCGTATCTGTTTCTGGCGATCAGTATCGGGCTCGGCATGGGGGCAGGCCAGTTTCTTGTGACGTTGGTCGCTTTCGTCATCATAGTGGGATTGATAATCATCAGGCGTTTGGTCAGACCGAGCCATGATCAGCCGCATTTGTACGTCACGGTCAACCTGCCGGCAGCTCAGAAACTGGATTTGAACCAAATTCTTTCAGGACTCAATCGCGCCGGCGCAATGGCAAAGCTCAAACGCGTTGATGAGACCGCGGAATCCATGGAAGCCATGTTCGAAGCCAGCTTCCCCAACGTGGGTAAACTCGAGGAGTTCAGGCAATGGCTCCGGTCTCAAAGCAGTGACGCCAAACTGAGCGTTCTTGAAAGCCGGGGTTTGGTCGCTTGAATTGCAGACACGATGCAAGCCGACGACCTCAAACTGCGAGTCGAACGAAAGTTCGTTCCAGAAGCGTTGTCTTTGAACGACGCGCTCACGCTCGTTCGGCAACACCCGGCCTTGTTCAGAGAAGCCTACCCGCCGCGCTGGGTGAATAATCTGTACTTCGACACTCCAGACCTCCGTCTTTACAAGGAGCACGTTCAGGGTGTCTCTCACCGGACCAAGATCAGGATTCGGTGGTACGGCCAGTTCAACGGACCGATTGAACGACCCGCTTTCGAGATCAAAAGGCGATTCGGAACAACCAGCGGCAAAGAAGTGTCCGATTTCCCTCCCTTTGCAATCAACGGGCAGCTTCCGCGCGAAACCATTCTTGCTGCGCGCAACTGTGAACAACTGGCCGAATCAGCGCGGCTGGCGTTAAGCGGGCTGGACGTGGTCTTGGGCAACCGGTACAGGCGCTTCTACTTCCTGAGCGCAGACGGTGCAGTGCGTTTGACCGTTGACTGTGACCTCCAATTCTGTGGGTTTGGAGAATCCGGCAATCGGCTGCATGGAATGCAACCCGCTGCGACAAGATTGGTCATCGAGCTGAAGTACGATCCTGCCAACGCAGATCAGGCTGCGTTTGTGGCCGCACAGTTCCCATTTCGCCCGACGCGCTGTTCGAAGTACGTCATCGGCGTAGCACAACTGTTCACTTGAATACTGCCAGGCCTCAGTTGAACGGCGCTTTTTGCCCGGATACACTCCCAACTTCAATGCCCACTTTGTCGCCCAAATGAAACCTTAACCGGCACTCCGATCCCTCTGGCGTGATCAGCCTGCTGGCATCGGTCGGGCCAAGTATCATGTCTGTCCCCATATCCCGGCCACCATGCGCCCTTTCGGTCACCCAGATGAACGTTGAGAGTTGAGCGTTGGACGTTGAACGTTCCTGATCGGAATACCGGACATCGTGTCTCTCCCCATATCTGGAAGCCCCGCCGGCCAGGACCGTCCGACCGACGTCTGCTCAGGTCCGCCGGGTCAAAAGTCCGGTCCTCCAAACTCCGTGTCTGTCCCCATATCCCGGCCGCCATGCGCCCTTTCGGTCACCCAGTTGAAAGTTGAGAGTTGAACGTTTCACGTTGAACGTTCCTGATCGGAATACCGGACACCGTGTCTGTCCCCATATCGGGTACCGGACATCGTGTCTGTCCCCATATCCGGCTGCCGCAGCCGGCCTGGACCGACCGACCGGCGCTTGGGCAGGCCCGCCCGGTCAAAACTCCGCTCGTCCAAACTCCGTGTCTGTCCCCATATCCCGGCCACCATGCGCCCTTTCGGTCACCCAGTTGAAAGTTGAGAGCTGAACGTTTCACGTTGAACGTTCCTGATCGGTATATCGGACATCATGTCTGTCCCCATATCGGTTATACCCGACATCGTGTCTGTCTCCATATCCGGCTGCCGCAGCCGGCCTGGACCGACCGACCGGCGCTTGGGCAGGCCCGCCCGGTCAAAACTCCGCTCGTCCAAACTCCGTGTCTGTCCCCATATCCCGCCCCGCCATGCGCCCTTTCGGTCACCCCGTTAAAAGTTGAGAGTTGAACGTTTCACGTTGAACGTTCCTGATCGGCATACCGGACACCGTGTCTGTCCCCATATCGGGTACCGGACATCGTGTCTGTCCCCATATCCGGGTGCCGCAGCCGGCCTCGACCAATCAACCGGCGCTTGGGCAGGCCCGCCCGGTCAAAAGTCCGCCCGTCCAAACTCCGTGTCTGTCCCCATATCCCGGCCACCATGCGCCCTTTCGGTCACCCAGATGAACGTTGAGAGTTGAGCGTTGGACGTTGAACGTTCCTGATCGGCATACCGGACACCGTGTCTGTCCCCATATCGGGTATACCCGACATCGTGTCTGTGCCCATATCTGGGCGCCACAGCCAGCCTGGACCGACCGAACGGCGCCGGGTCAGGTCCGCCGGGTCAAAAGTCCGGTCCTCCAAATTCCGTGTCTGTCCCCATATCCCGCCCCGCCATGCGCCCTTTCGGTCACCCAGTTGAAAGTTGAGAGCTGAACGTTTCACGTTGAACGTTCCTGATCGGCATACCGGACACCGTGTCTGTCCCCATATCGGGTATACCCGACATCGTGTCTGTCCCCATATCCCGGCCGCCATGCGCCCTTTCGGTCACCCAGATGAACGTTGAGAGTTGAGCGTTGGACGTTGAACGTTCCTGATCGGTATACCGGACACCGTGTCTGTCCCCATATCGGTTATACCCGACATCGTGTCTGTCCCCATATCCGGGTGCCGCAGCCGGCCTCGACCAATCAACCGGCGCTTGGGCAGGCCCGCGCGGTCAAAAGTCCGCCCGTCCAAACTCCGTGTCTGTCCCCATATCCCGGCCACCATGCGCCCTTTCGGTCACCCAGATGAAAGTTGAGAGTTGAGCGTTGGACGTTGAACGTTCCTGATCGGCATACCGGACACCGTGTCTGTCCCCATATCGGTTATACCCGACATCGTGTCTGTCCCCATATCCGGGTGCCGCAGCCGGCCTCGACCAATCAACCGGCGCTTGGGAAGGCCCGCGCGGTCAAAAGTCCGCCCGTCCAAACTCCGTGTCTGTCCCCATATCCCGCCCCGCCATGCGCCCTTTCGGTCACCCCGTTAAAAGTTGAGAGTTGAACGTTTCACGTTGAACGTTCCTGATCGGCATACCGGACACCGTGTCTGTCCCCATATCGGGTACCGGACATCGTGTCTGTCCCCATATCCGGGTGCCGCAGCCGGCCTCGACCAATCAACCGGCGCTTGGGCAGGCCCGCCCGGTCAAAAGTCCGCCCGTGCAAACTCCGTGTCTGTCCCCATATCCCGGCCGCCATGCGCCCTTTCGGTCACCCAGATGAACGTTGAGAGTTGAGCGTTGGACGTTGAACGTTCCTGATCGGTATACCGGACACCGTGTCTGTCCCCATATCCGTCGCACCATACGCCCTTTCGGTCACCCCGTTAAAAGTTGAGAGTTGAACGTTTCACGTTGAACGTTCCTGATCGGTATATCGGACATCGTGTCTGTCCCCATATCGGTTATACCCGACATCGTGTCTGTTCCCATATCTGGGCGCCACAGCCAGCCTGGACCGACCGACCGGCGCCTAATCAGGTCCGCCGGGTCAAAAGTCCGGTCCTCCAAATTCCGTGTCTGTCCGCATATTCCGCCCACCATGCGCCCTTTCGGTCACCCAGTTGAAAGTTGAGAGTTGAACGTTTCACGTTGAACGTTCCTGATCGGTATACCGGACACCGTGTCTGTCCCCATATCGGGTATACCGGACATCGTGTCTGTCCCCATATCTGGGCGCCACACCCGACATCGTGTCTGTCCCCATATCTCTGGGCGCCACAGCCAGCCTGGACCGACCGAACGGCGCCGGGTCAGGTCCGCCGGGTCAAAAGTCCGGTCCTCCAAATTCCGTGTCTGTCCCCATATTGCGGCGCCTTGCTTTGCAATCTCAATTTGTGACCTTCTCACTGACCCAAGCGCCAAAGGCGCGAACCATACCAGCGTGGGGCAACGCCCCACGAAACGGTCACCCCCACATCGTCTTACACAATCCGAGGGCTGAAGGCCCGACGTATCCGCTCAGCGCGGCGCGACACAGCAGTATTCCTGCAACCAGCACAGTGTTTACGCCGCGATCATTCGGTTGCGGCTGCGCCGCGCTGAGTGTAGTGAGGCAGCGCGGACCCTTTTTCGGTTGCTGAGATCTCCGTGAGGGGGAATCTCGCGCTCGTCTTCCGGCGTTGCAATATTGCATCAGTGTTGGTCAAAATGATGCCCTGTATGAGCTCACGTTTCATGATTTGTTTCAGACAAGTCGGGGGAGTGCTTGGTCTGGTTCTTTTGACAACGACCATCACAAGTGCGATCGGGGCAACATGGCAGCCTGCTGCGGGCAGGTTGATGACCCGCTGGGCAAAAGAGGTTTCACCGGAAAACGCGCACCCCGAGTACCCTCGTCCAATGATGATGCGCAAGGATTGGCTAAACCTTAACGGTTTGTGGGATTATTCAGTCGTCGAGAAAGACACGCCTAAACCATCGGCCTGGGAGGGAAAGATCCTCGTTCCGTTCCCAATCGAGTCCGCGCTCTCCGGCGTTATGAGGCAGGTAAGTGAAAACCAGCGGTTGTGGTATCGGCGGACGTTTAAAGTCCCTGAATCATGGCGGGGCCGCGATGTGCTGCTCCAGTTCGGCGCGGTTGATTGGGAAACAATTGTTTGGGTCAACGGCCATGAGGTTGGGAGGCATCGCGGTGGATACGACGAATTCGGCTTCAACATCACCCCGGCGTTGAACGACGGCGCTGAACAGGAGATTGTCGTGGCTGTTTGGGATCCCACTGACGCCGGTTATCAGCCGCGCGGCAAACAGGTCCGAAGACCGGGCGGCATCTGGTACACGCCGACGACGGGCATTTGGCAAACAGTGTGGGTCGAGCCGGTGTCTCGAACCCACGTGCAGTCCGTCAAAATCGTGCCCAACATCGACGCGGGCGCAGTTGATCTTACAGTGAACCTGAGCAGCGCCTCTGAAGGAAAGGCGATCGTCCATGCTGCTGCTTATGATGCTGCACAGCAGGTGGCTTCCGCCGAAACTGGAAATGTTCAGGTCGCCAAAGGCGCCACCGCCGCGAAGCTCAAACTCAGCATCCCGAATTGCAAACTGTGGTCCCCAGACAGTCCCTTCCTCTACGATCTTGTGATAACGGTCAAAGAGAACGGAAACGAAATCGACCAAATTCGCAGTTATTTCGGAATGCGCAAAATCTCGCTCGGCAAGGACGACAAAGGCATCTTGCGGCTCTGCCTGAATAACAAACCTCTGTTCCAGTTCGGTCCGCTTGACCAGGGGTTCTGGCCGGACGGGATTTACACAGCCCCCACGGATGAAGCGTTGCGTTACGACATCGAAATGACCCGGCAGCTCGGGTTCAACATGGCACGAAAGCACGTCAAAATCGAACCGCAACGATGGTATTACTGGGCCGACAAACTCGGGTTGCTGGTCTGGCAGGACATGCCCAGCGGCGACAAATTCATCGGCGGAAACGACCCCGATATTCAGCGGTCGCCTGAATCTGCAGCGCAGTTCGAGCGCGAACTCATCGCAATGGTCGAAGGCAGATTCAATCACCCCTGCATTGTGATGTGGGTGCCTTACAACGAAGGATGGGGCCAGTGGGACACTTGCCGCATTGTCGATCTCATCAAGAGCCACGATCCAACCCGCCTTGTCAACAATGCCAGCGGCTGGACCGACCGCAAATGCGGAGACGTCAACGATGTTCATTCATATCCCGGACCTGCAGTTCCCAAACGCGAGGAACACCGTGCTGTCGTGCTCGGCGAGTTTGGCGGTCTCGGCCTCCCGATCAAAGGACATACATGGCAGGATGAACGAAACTGGGGCTATCGAAGCTACAAGACTTCAGAAGAACTCACCGACGCTTATGTGGCTCTGATACGAAAACTGCGGCCCATGACCGGCGACCCGGGACTGAGCGCCGCTGTATATACTCAGACAACGGATTGCGAGATCGAGGTCAACGGTCTCATGACTTACGACCGTGCCATGGTGAAAATGGACCAAGCCGCAATCACCGAAGCCAACAAATCGGTTTATACGCCGCCCGCGCCACGCAAAGCCGAAGCCGGCAAACTTGTGCCCCCCGCAACACCACTGGTCGCATGCGACCCTTACTTCAGCATTTGGTCCCCTGCGGACCGTTTGACGGACGAGGACACCGTCCACTGGACAGGCCGGCCGCACAGGCTCACCGGGCTCATCCAAATTGACGACAAGTTTTACCGAATCATGGGGGCAAGCCCGGCAATAATCCCCCCACTGACGCAGAAAAACCTAACCGTGCTGCCCACCAGAACCCTTTACACGTTCGAAGGCAATGGCGTTACTGTTGAACTCACTTTCATGACCGCTGCGCTGCCTGAAGACATTGACCTGTTATCCAGACCCGTCACCTACGTCACTGCAGATGTGCGCGCTTCCGATGGCAAGGAGCACAAGGTGTTGTTGTACTTCGACGCTTCAGCGGAACTAACCGTGAACGAGCCCAGACAACAGGTCGTGTACGCCACAGAAACAATCGGCGACCTCCACGCGTTGAAGATTGGATCCAAAGATCAGCCCGTCCTCGCAAAGAAAGGCGATGATATCCGAATCGACTGGGGTTATTTGTACATGTGCTCGCAAACAGGCCCGGGCACTTTCCATGCCATAGCACCACATGGCGCATGGAACGACGTGCTCTCCTGTGCAGCCGCAGGACGGTCCCCGGGCCCGTTCGAGATACCAACAACGCCCGCGGCAGAGGAAATCGTCGCTTCGCTCGCTTTCGATCTGGGGCGGGTTTCTTCTCAGGGCGTTTCCCGATGGTTCATGCTTGCATACGATGACCTTTACTCGATTCAGTACATGAAGAAAAACCTCAGACCGTACTGGCGCCGAAACGGGTGGGAAGCGGCGGATTTGCTGCGCGCCGCGGCCAAAGACTATCAGACGCTCAGCAAACGATGCGCAGCTTTCGATGACGAGTTAATGGCCGATCTGACCCGTGTCGGCGGTGCCAACCATGCCAAATTGTGCGCGCTGGCGTACCGACAATGTTTTGCTGCGGGCAAGTTCGTTGCCGATGACAACGGGCAACCACTCCAGTTCTGCAAGGAAAACCACTCGAACGGCTGCATCGGCACGTCCGATGTTTTCTATCCAATGTCGCCGCAGTTTCTCCTGTTCGGGCCTTCGCTGGCAAAATCTTTTCTCGTGCCGTTCATGAACTACGCGGCCAGCCCGCGCTGGAAATTTCCGTTCGCACCTCACGATCTTGGGACCTACCCGCACGCAAACGGGCAGGTGTATGGCGGTGGTGAGCGCACCGAGCAAAACCAGATGCCGGTCGAGGAAAGCGGCAACCTGCTGATCCTCATGGCTGCGGTGGCGCAAATCGAGGGCAACGCATCTTTCGCCAGCTTGTACTGGCCGCAGTTGGAGCAATGGGCCTCGTATTTGAAGGACAAAGGCTTCGATCCCGAGAACCAACTTTGCACCGACGACTTCGCCGGGCACCTTGCCCATAATGTGAATCTGAGCGCAAAAGCCATTTGTGGCCTCGGCGCATTCGCGAAACTCTGCGAGCTCCGTGGCGAGACCGCAAGGGCAAAAGAATTCTCTGCCATCGCGAAAGATTTCGCACAACGCTGGGTCCGTGAAGCCGACGACGGCGACCATTTCCGTCTTGCGTTCGACAAACCCGGCACGTGGAGCCAGAAGTACAATCTCATTTGGGATCGTATTCTTGGCCTGAACCTTTTCCCATCAGAAGTCGCTCAAAAAGAGATGGCGTATTACAAGAAAGTCCAAAACAGGTATGGCCTGCCCCTGGACAATCGCGAGTCTTATACCAAGCTCGATTGGATCACCTGGACGGCGACCTTGACGCAGAACCGCGCAGATTTTGAAGCGCTCATTGATCCGGTGATTCTCTTCCTGAACGAGACCCCTGACCGGTCTCCAATGACCGATTGGTACCAGACCAAGACAGCAAGAAAGGTCGGATTCACCGCACGGCCCGTTGTGGGGGGTGTATTTGCTCAGATGCTATACGACAAAGCGATCTGGCAGAAATATGCAGGCCGTGACAAAACCAGGGCGTCCGGTTGGGCGCCCATGCCCACACCGCCATTGACGAAGACGATTCTGCCAACCTCCGAAGTCGAAGCCGCAACATGGCACTACACAACTTCCCGCCCTCCCCAGGACTGGATGAAACCCGAGTTTGATGACTCCGCATGGAGCAAGGGACCCGCCGGGTTCGGCACGGAAGGCACGCCGGGCGCACATGTTCGGACAAGATGGAACACGCAGAACATCTGGTTGCGCCGTGAAATCACACTGCCTGAAACCCCGCTGCGTTCGCCAATGTTCCGATTGCATCACGACGAAGATGTCGAAGTGTACGTAAACGGAGTTCTTGCTGCTGCTGCATCCGGTTACACCACCGATTATGAAGAAATACCGCTAACGCCTGCAGGGAAAGCGGCTTTGCGCCCCGGCCGGAACGTCATTGCCGTTCATTGTCGGCAGACCGGTGGCGGACAGTACATCGACCTCGGGTTGGTTGACGTCCAATAGTCGGGCGGGCCCGGGATGTCATTGTTTGTGGCGCGTCGTTGGTCGGCCTGATACAACGCAGCAGGTCGCCGACATCGGCGGTCAACCTTACCAATTCTTGCCCGGCACGAATGGGAACAACAGCCTGTGATCGTTCGTGCAAGAGGCAATCGCTTCGCGAACCTGGTCACCTGTCATCAAGTGCGCGCTGCCGTCAACCAGGGCGACATTTCCTGATAGCGTGCGTGGCTGCGGATTCTTGCGTCGCGCCCGCGCATCGGCGGCATTGTGCATCGAGCCGTGAAACTCGAGCTCTGAGTAAATGCCGTTGTTTTTGCCCTCACGAGGTCCCATCCGGCGTTCAATGTTAAAAAAGCATCGTATGCACTCGCCGGCTCGACCTTTCCCATGGTCGATATGTTCCGGTCGCCGACCAAAATCGACATGGGCTCCGGGTCTTTGTTGCACAAACTGACAAAGTAGCTGACCCCGCCGTTCTGCGCACCATTGGACATCAGCCTCCCGTAGGCCATGCCAATGAAGTTGCTGCCCGAAGTGCGCAAATCGTCTCTTGGACAAACGACCAATTTTGGTGTGGCCAGCTCGTTCGACATGCACACAAACTCCCAATAGGTTTGCCTCGGGTCAGCCATGCCGCCAGGGCCGGTATTGATAAGTTCCATGACACCGCCCGCATTCGTGCTGAGCATGTGTGGAAAGCGATCGTCGGCGTCCGAAGCAGCGACCGGTCTCTGAGGTGTGGCCTCGGCAAAACTATGGGATTTTTCTGGTTGCGCGTTCCTGCATCCAAACGACGTCCGCATCCCGTCCGCCTAACGGGGTCGGGTAGGGTCGAACCTGATCACGAAGCGGTCGTTCAAGGATCAACTTGTTTCGCCATCGTTTCAGTTCGGAGTGGCCGTCGGCGAACGAAAAACCGCCGCTGCCACCATGGTAACTGGCAGGGAAATCCACTATGGACTCGGTGGTGTTTGGATAGCGTTCCATATCGACCACGAACATGCC
>Ga0272448_1002273_pt1 | contig 24377 bp, 17 predicted proteins | sample YNPCB0191_FD_202220 | JGI IMG/M metagenome (GOLD analysis project Ga0272448, IMG submission 202220) | Hot spring sediment microbial communities from Yellowstone National Park, WY, United States - YNP-CB-019-1 | ecosystem: Environmental > Aquatic > Thermal springs > Hot (42-90C) > Sediment... | reverse complement strand
CCTTCCACTCCTTTCTTTTTTTCAGGACAGCAGGCAGCTCCTTATGCCGAGAGCCTTCCTGACAACATAATTTATTGTCCTACCCCGGTTGCTTTCACCCAGGCACTCCAGAAAGCCGGGATTTAGTAATTAACCCGGATTGCGCATCAGGAGCGAAAGTGAACTGATGCGCAGGGGGTTGGATTTTAGCGCCGGCATCCGGGCAAATCCCGCTGGAACCAAATTCCTTTATTTTCACCGCATGAAGTCAGAATATATGCAGTTTTCTTCAAAACCTCCGGTGTTGAAAAGGTTAGCGTTCAATTTTCCATGGATGTAACTATGGATATTGGAGTTCGAAACCTACGGTTTCGTGCTGTTTTCGTTCCATTTTTCTCAAACAAGCTTCCTTTAAACATGTTAAGAAACGCAAAAAGCAAGAACACAAATATGAGCCAAGTCTCATTCCAAAAAGGGATTTCATTTATGAACGCAAAGCCCATGCGCGGTGGCCAGGGCAAAACAGGTAGCTCAGGCTGTTGTGAATGCCTGAATGCATAGAATTGCGGTAGAGGGCCCGACGCCAAAGTCGGGATTTGCCCTTAATACCCGCAAAATATTTAGTGAAGGACCTATTTTGTGATGCTTGCATAAAGGATGAGGGTAGGGGTCTTTATGAAAAGGGTTATGCGGGGTTTCACCCCGAACCCTGAGTTACTTTTTTGTCAGCCACACAAAAAAGTAACCAAAAAAAGTCTCCACGATTGAAGGCTGAGGCCTCTTCGGAAGGTACCCATACTGTCGTCCATAACCAACCCGGCCTCAGCCCGCACCAATCGTGGACGTCCCCCCGCAGGCCTGCTAAGGGCCAGAGCAAGAGCTAAATCCCGTTTCTGAAAAGGAATTTCTTTCCTGAACGTGAATCCAAAGCGCGTGGGCCAGGGCAAAACAGGGGAGCCAAGGCTGGCAGTGAATGCCGGAATGTTAGGAATTACAGCAAAGGCCCGACGCTAAAGTTTGGATTAGCAAGCAAATCAATCGCAAGCCACAATGCACATTGCACTATGCTTGTATTAGATACTCGGAAAGCACAAAATAGTGTATAATCCTGTTTCTATAAGGAATTTCTTATTTAAACAAAAACCCCATGTGCGTTGGCCAAGGCAAAACAGGTGGCCCGGGCTGTTGTGAATGCCTGAATGCATAGAATTACAGCAGAGGGCCCGACGCCAAAGTCGGGATTTATTTTAAAGACTCCCTCTCACACGCCCTTGCACAAACATGCAGTGACCTAAGAAGAAAGCTTCAGGCTTCTCTGAACCCGTCTTTAAAATTCCACCTCTGCCTGTAATTCTTGCATTCAGGCAGAGCGGGAGGGATTTTGTTTTGCCTTTCCCGCGATAGAAAATCTTACAGTTGGCTTCACCGCCAACTGGTAGATTTTCTTATGCGGGATTTGGTTACTTTCTTAAGCCCGGATTGCGCATCAGGAGAGTGAACGAACTGATGCGCAGTGGGCTGGTTTTGCGCGGAAGCATCCGGGCAAACCCCGCTGGAGCGAAGTGAAAGCGGCCTGAAAGGCGATTCATGCATGTCCAATGCATGAATCGGGTGTATCAAGGAAAGAAAGTAACTCAGGGTTTAAGGGGTGAAACCCCTTGAACAGTCTTCATTTTGCTAGTAATTCCAACATTCCGGCAGAGCGGGAAGGCTATTGTTTTGCCTTTCCCGCGATAGAAAATCTTACAATTGGCTTCACCGCCAACTGGTAGATTTTCTTATGTGGGATTTGGTTATTTTATTAAGCCCGGATTGCGCATCAGGAGAACAAGCGATCTGATGCGCAGTGGGTAGACCTTGCGCGTTGGCATCCGGGCAAACCCCGCTGGAACGCAGTGGAAGCGGCCGCTTAAGCCCGGATTGCGCATCAGGAGAGCAAGCGATCTGATGCGCAGTGCGCAGGCCTTGCGCGTGAGCATCCGGGCAAATCCCGCTGGAACGCAGTGGAAGCGGCCCACAGGGCACATTGCGCATTTTTTTTAAAGCGCAATTGCTCTCAATCTTCATTCACCCACCCAGTCCCCTTCAATTAGCCATTGCCTTTGTCTATTGTCCATTAGCTCTCAAGGAGTTAGCAGAAGAATAAACAGTTGATGCATTCCAGAAGTTTTAACTAGGTATTCAATCACTGACAGCAAACTGTTTGCAAGCCAGGTTGTACGATAAGACATTGGACAAAAAATGTTAATTTTGTGTATCTTTATTAAATTTAATGTTAAACATATTGCTATTTGTTAATTTAGATATAATTTATAATGACATCATACATTTGTATATTAAAATATTGTAATTTAATATTTTATAAATTTATCTTATTTATATAAATACCTTTTTATCCTATTTTATATCCTTAATCGATTTTGATTTGTGTTTATTTATTTCGTATATTTGCCTCAACAAAATAGTTCACAACCAAAAACAACATACCATGACAACAGCAGAATTTTCCAGTGAGCTTCTGAGCCTTGAACCCAGCTTGGAACGGTTTGCCCTGAGTCTGACATCCGACAGGGAAAGAGCCAAGGACCTGGTGCAGGAAACCTATCTGAAAGCCCTCACATACAGGGAACAGTTCGAAGCTTTCACCAACATGAAAGCCTGGACATTTACCATCATGAAGAATACCTTCATTAACAATTACAGGCGGTCAAAGCGTGAACGGAACACCCTGGATACGGCAGGCGATCTGAACCATGTCAGCTTTGTTCAGGAAAACAGAGGAAACTCTCCTGAATCGCATTATTCAACAAGAGAAATTACCCGGGCAATTGAAGAACTCGAAGATGATTACCGGATTCCTTTTGAAATGCACAATGCCGGCTACAAATACAAGGAAATCGCTGATCATCTTGGGTTAAAGATCGGTACGGTAAAGAGCCGCATCTTCTTCACCAGAAAAAAGCTGATGGATGCACTGAAAGATTATGCCTGATATTTTCAGGAAATGAAAAAAAGGTGTTTCCCCTATCGGAAACACCTTTTTTTATGGGGTTTTGTTTTGCCCTTCCGTGTAACATTTCTCCCCCAAATGATTATTTTTGAGCTTTCATTAAACACAGACTCGTATGAAAAAATCCAGTCGGCGCAGATTTCTTGCCAGCAGTGCAGGTCTTTTGGGAGCTGGCCTGGCCGGCCTTCCGGTGCTGGCAGAAACCAACAGAAACCATTCATCGGAACGAAATGCTTCCGGAATGATATACAGAACCCTTGGCCGGACGGGAATCCGGGTTCCGGTTGTCAGCATGGGCGTGATGAATGCTTCCAACCCTAATCTGGTGAAGGAAGCATGGAAATCAGGAATACGGCACTTCGACACCGCATGGATTTACCAGAACGGGAACAACGAACTCATGGTAGGCCGGGTGCTGAAAGAATTGCAGGTGCGCCGTGAAGACGTCATCCTGGCCAGTAAAGTATTTCTCCACGACAAAAGCGGTGTGCAGAAGGAAAAAGACTTGAAGAATATTTTCCTGCAACGCTTCCATCAAAGCCTGGAAAGACTTCAAACCGACTATATCGATATTCTTTATCTGCATGATGTTTCAGATCCTTCTCAGGTAAATGCCCCCTGGTTAATTGATACATTTTCTGAACTGAAAAAAAGCAAAAAGATCCGCTGGGCCGGCTTTTCCACTCACGCCTACTGGCCGGAACTCGTAAAAGATGCGGCCGATAAAGGCTTTTACGATGTCATTCTGCTTTCCATCAATTACTCAATGTCGCACGATACCGCTTCTCTCGAAGCCATGAACTATGCAGCCGCTAAGGGCGTCGGACTGATTGCCATGAAAACCCAATGCCAGCAGGCATGGTACAAAGAAAATCTGCCCGCCGAGATGCAGAAATTCTATGAAGGAAAGATCATGCATTCAGCACTGCTGAAATGGGTATTGCGCCACGAATCCATTGCCACGGCTGTTCCCGGATTTACCACCTTTCAGCAACTGGAAGAAGATATGGCTGTAGCCACCAACCTGGAATACACATCCGATGAACTTAAATTTCTTACCGATCATAATGTTCAGCTTGCCCTGAATGCCAACTGCCGTTTTTGCGGCAAATGCCTTCCGGGCTGCCCTCATAATGTACACATTCCCACACTGATGCGCGCCCATATGTACGCCTATGCATACGGAAATGTACACATGACCCGGCAAACCCTGTCAGGACAAAACGGACTGGAAGCATGTGCCAAATGCGATGTATGTACAGCACAATGTGTAAACGATGTTCCCATTGCCCGTCGAATCGGAGAAATCATTCCCCTGCTTGGATAACATGTTAATACCTATAAAAAGTAAGTACCATGAGAACAAAATGGCTTTTATTCATTCTGCCGGTTGCACTTCTCCTGCTGAATGGCAGCTGCAGCAAACAGGCAAAAAACCTTTCACCGGAAGATAAAATGACAGAAAAGAAAATTGATGCCCTGCTGAAGCAAATGACCTTAGAGGAAAAAGTAGGTCAGATGAACCAGTACAGCGGCTGGGTGGATACAACTGGGCCTAATTTTGGCGACAAGAACATTTTTGAAGAAATTAAGAAGGGATGGGTTGGCTCGGTGCTCAACATTACCGGCGCCGAAAACGTGCGGAAGGTACAGCAAATGGCCGTTGACTGCACGCGGTTGCATATCCCGCTCATTTTCGGACTCGATGTGATTCACGGTTACCGCACCATTTTCCCGGTACCCCTGGCCGAGGCATGCAGCTGGGATCTGGAAGCCATTGAAAAGGGTGCACGGATTGCCGCTACCGAAGCTTCTTCAGCGGGTGTAAACTGGACCTTTGCCCCCATGGTTGACATTGCGAGGGATCCCCGCTGGGGGCGCATCATGGAAGGTGCGGGAGAAGATCCATACCTTGGCTCGCTTGTTGCTGTTGCCCGTGTAAAAGGCTTTCAGGGCAGTGATCTTTCGGCCAACAACACGATCGTGGCCTGCGCCAAGCATTATGCCGCCTATGGCGGTGCTGAGGGCGGAAGAGACTATAACACGGTAGACATGTCGGAACGCACCCTCAGGGATGTATACCTCCGTCCGTTTAAAGCCGCGGCCGAAGCCGGTTGCGGTACTTTCATGAATTCCTTTAACGAAATCGGCGGGATTCCTTCCACAGGTAACCCCCATCTGTTGCGCGACATTCTGAAAGGCGAATGGAATTTCAGGGGCTTTGTCGTTTCGGACTGGGGATCGGTTGGAGAAATGATCAACCATGGCGTTGCCGCTAACAAAGCCGATGCCGCCGCACTGGCCGCTACCGCCGGATGTGACATGGACATGGAATCACGCTGTTACCGGGAAGAACTTGTGAACCTGGTCCGGCAGGGAAAAGTGGACATAAAATACATTGATGATGCCGTCCGCAGAATCTTACGGATCAAATTCCAGCTCGGACTGTTTGACGATCCTTACCGCTATTGCAATCCGGAACGGGAAAAGGAACTAATTCTCCATCCCGATCACCTGAAAGCCGCAAAGGAAATGGCCGTAAAATCAATGGTTCTGCTGCGGAACGAAGGCCACATTCTGCCCCTGAAGAAATCGAATCAAACCATTGCCCTTATAGGCCCCCTGGCCGCATCGAAAGACGACATGATTGGCGGCTGGAGCGCACTGGGACAGGGGAATGATGCCGTATCCCTTTACGAAGGTCTGACCGCAAAACTGGGAAATTCTGCAAAAATTGTTTATGCCCGTGGATGCGGAATTGCCGAAGATAACCGTAACGGATTTCAGGAAGCCATAAACGCAGCCCGAAAAGCTGATGTCATCCTGCTGGCTATGGGAGAAAGCCGCCACATGAGCGGCGAAGCCTCATCAAGGGCATACATCGGTTTGCCCGGTGTACAGGAAGAACTGATTAAAGAAATCATGAAGCTTGGAAAACCAACCGTTCTGGTTTTGTTCAACGGGCGTCCCCTTACTATTCCGTGGATTGCAGAACATGTCCCGGCTATTCTGGAAGCCTGGTTCCCGGGAATACGCGGAGGAGAAGCCATTGCTGATATTCTGTTCGGTGATGCCGTACCTTCCGGTAAACTGGTTACTACTTTCCCCCACAGCCTCGGACAGGTTCCCCTGTACTATAACCATAAAAACACCGGCAGGCCTTACTCTCCCGATTCCTATTTTACCTCACGTTACCTCGATGAAACCAACGATCCGCTCTTCCCGTTTGGCTACGGCCTCAGCTATACCACATTTGCCTATTCCGGCCTTCAGCTGAGCGATTCCGTTATGACCGGCAGCCAACCTCTCAATGTTTCTGTTACTGTAACTAATACAGGAAATTATGACGCCGAGGAGGTAGTTCAGCTCTATGTGCGCGATATGGTGGGAAGCGTTACACGACCGGTTAAAGAACTCAAGGGTTTCAAAAAAGTATTGATCAAAAAAGGTGAATCTGTAACGGTTTCATTTACCCTTACCGAAGCCGACCTTCGCTTTTACGATGCCAGCATGAACTTTGTATCCGAACCCGGCGAATTCAGAGTATTTGTGGGAGGTAATTCAAGGGATGTGCTGGAAGGAAAATTCTGGTTAAGACTCTGAACATAAACCGAAGTACCATGAATTAACAAATTCATGGTACCTGGGATAAAATTCTTTCCGGGGGATGTCAAAAAAGGAAGTTTTGAGACATCCCTTTTTTGTTTTGAAATTTTACTAAAATTCCTGGTCAGAAATTGATTATAAAGAAAAAGCGAAAGTTTTCCCTTTCGCTCTTTTTTTGTCATGTACCCGGAGCGGGAATTGAACCCGCACAACCATTACTGGTTACAGGATTTTAAGTCCTGCGCGTCTACCTGTTCCGCCATCCGGGCAAAAAAAAATACCATAAAGCGTTTGTCGTGAGTGAAATTGTATTGGAGTGGAAATCTGCATTCCTGCTAATGAACACTGTAATGTAAGGAAAAGAAAAACTGCAGTTCCCCAAATTCATCCGGGGGTTTGAGCGGGAAACGGGACTCGGACCCGCGACCCCAACCTTGGCAAGGTTGTGCTCTACCAACTGAGCTATTCCCGCAATCTATTTTGCCTTTCCAAAGAACCGGCTTACCTTTTAACCAAAGGTGGTGCAAATTTAATGGAAATTTTCTTTTTGCCAAGACAAAAATTTCAATTTTACCACCTGTAATCTTACAAGCCTGAAAGAGAGAAATCCCTTTCATGCCTTACCCTAACTGAGATTAAAGTTTTACAAAGGGCAGTGCATAAAAACCGTCCTTTTGAAAAATCCTCAGCCAGTATGTACCCGGATGCAGATCGCCGAGCTCAATTCTGAATTCATCTTTCAGGCCAACGGAAGAGGATTTCTCCTGATTAAGGATTCTCCCATCAGCGCCTACAATCTGATACGATAGGATCTTTCCAGCAAAAGAATGAGCAATAATATGGTTTCTGGCCGGATTGGGATACAGAGATACCGGATGCTCGACATGGCCTCCCGGCGCTATTCCTGCCGGTGTTCCTTCCTGATTGACAACAATTTCTTTTGCAGGCAACCCCTTGCCTTCAATCCGAATGGTATCGGTTCTGGTGATTCCTGTATTCTTGTCGGCAGAAATCGTAATCACCGCATCATCGCTCCAGGAAGTAATGTTGGCATGAAGCCAGCTACTCCCGGTAGTGATCTTCCAGTATGTATTAGAGGAAAGGGTAAGTGATTTTTCTCCGCCGTCTCTCTGAAAGGTAAATCCAGCAGGCGTAACCTGCAAATAAAAGGTATCCTTTCTTTCCCAGTAAGGTCTGAACACCCTGAGAGCCTGAACCGGGAAACGGTTTCCTTTTTTAACCAGCATCAGCACATGTTTTGTGTTGGCAATACCCTGAAAAAGCGGTATGATATTTTCTGTTGCAGGCACCTGGTTTGCGGAGGGAATAACCTGATTCTGCGCCATGGGATAGGTTTTCCAGTAAAAGGTATAACCCGGCTGAACCGTATACCCGGTAACGTCATGTGTGCGCTTGATGTGCCAGTCATCTTTCGAAATAATCACCCTTCCTGAAGAAGAAACAAAGTTCTGCTGGCCTGACCCCGAGCCGTCATTTCCGGTTACCGAACCTGTTACTTTGAACGTAAAATTGTCGTAGGCCTGATTAATGGTAAGGATCTGACATGCCCACTCTTCCTCTTTATTCCAGGGGAATGTATGCTGCAAATAATACCAGCATCCCATACTCCAGGGAAAACTGCCGCCGATTTTATCGTAAGGCCGGGTATAATTATAAACTCCCTGAAAGCTTTCCGGAGGAACACCGTCAACAAAAACCAGAAAAGAATCAGCAGCAGCGGCATCATCAGGCGCAATAACCTCTACCTTATTCCCTTCAAAGGGAAAGATAAGGGTATCAGATGCCAGGGAGAAGTCAACACCGGCATAGAACGTTTTCACCAGACCCAATGGATCGGGATCACTATAGACTGCGTTCCTCCTCAGGTTTGGTTCTATAATGGCTGCCATGAGAGCATTTCCGTTACTATTCAGATGCACCCCGTCACGCAGAAACTGCCCCGGCGAAAACGAGGGATTGTCCTTCAGATAATCAATCCAGTGTTTTCGTACCTTGATCAGTTCACACTTGTACTTGTCAGCAAACCCGGGTTCAAAAATGAATGACATTTTGTTTTCCCAGGAACTGAAATTCAGGTCATATTGGTGGGCATCATAATCGGAAACCTCGGAACTATTTGTTATATGATCTGTCTGAATGACAACTTCTGCAGCAGTACGACTGCGAATGGTTTTTATAATTGTCTCATAGTCAATGTGCGAACCATAAACATGAAACAATACCAGATCGGGATAAAAGGAAGTCACATCCATTTCTACGGTTTTCCATAACATCTGCGAGGAGAATCCGCCAATTGCCCGGTTTATCATTACCAGGTTGGCATGGGGATATCGTTCTTCCAGCTTCTGTTTGACCGTAAGCCACCATTCCTGCTCACTGATCGACTGGCCATATACAAGAATTTTCACTGTGTTTCGCTTCTCAGGCGAACTGCTCTCAAGCAGATGCATGGTGCGGGTAATGTATTTCCCTCCACCAGTTGTATCACGCAACAATGGTAAGGGAATCTGGGCATTACAAATAAAGGAAAACAGAATTCCTGCCAGGAAAAAAATACGTTTCATCATAATAAAATTAATTTTCAATGGTATGATGGAACCTACATGTTCGGCATTTTATTACCGCTGTGTTTGTGTTTGTATAACATGTGGGTTTCATAAATAGTTGGTTGGTTATGGTGCCGCAAAGAAAAGAAAATTTCCTGACATCGGTTATTCCGGAGGCATTCCGGAAAAGGTTCTGATAATCTGATCAACATAGGTTTTTGATACGGGCAGGGTAAGCTTCTCGGGTACATCCAGATCAAGAACCAGTCCATCCCTTTCCTTCCGCATAATTTTTACCCGGTCAAAATTAACCATATACGATCTGTGGCAGCGGATGATTCCTTTACCGCGCAATAAAGGTTCAAGGTTCTTGATGGTATTCCGGACAACGTATTTCTGCCGCCGCCCATGATCAAGGTAATGTATGATGATGTAATTATCGGCCGATTCGATGTAGAGCAGGTCGGGCGACTTGACACTGAACCGCAGATCACCTTTTTCATCATGAAATGGAATCAGCGCCGGGCCGGCATCTTTCGGATTAGCGGCGCCGGCAAGTTCTTCCAGCTTTTTGTTCTTGTCACGCCACGAAAAATACAGCCAGGCAAGGGTGTAGGGAATGAGCAGTACCAGCAGGGTAATGGAAAGAGAAATCCGGAAAACCGACAGAAAGTCGCGCGGGTCATTCAGCACAAGCTTCATCAGTATGGCATACACCAGGGCCATGCTGGCAATCTCTATGGCAATCCAGCTGGCGTACTGCCCGTTGGTCAATGCCTTGAGACGCGAAACAAAAAACATGATGATACGGCTGATGGCTATGAACAAAACCCCGGTGAGAATCACCAGACTACTGTATAACAGCAACTCAGTCCTTGTTACGTTGTACCAGGTCTCCACTCCAAAAGGAGCATACATATTGATGAATACAAGAGCAAAGATGGCCGTAAAAATCACGTGCTTGAACATGTTGCCCTTTTCGGTCAGATAGCCTGGCAGGGGTTTTTCCCAAAAAATCATAATGGATGCTGATTTGTTCCAAAAATACCGCAAAAAAGCGAAACAGTTAATTTTGTTTCACGCTCAATAAAAAATATTTCACCCCTCGAAAAAAAATTTTACCCCTATAAAAACAATTTTGTCCCGTCATCAGACTAAAACCCCCTTTTTTCAGCATTTGAGGAGATACGTAAGTACATTTGATCACAAAAGTTTTGTATATGATTTCAGATACCCACGCAATAATCAAAAAATACTTCACTACCGGAACTGACAATATATGCATCCCGGAACTCAGTCTGCGCATTCATTTTGTCCCGTTCAGTTCCGACACTGACACACCGTGCGAAAACAGGGAGATGCTCGCGTCCATGCGCGCATCCGTTGCCGCTGAAGACAATACCGTTCCTGAAAACAAGCAGTTTGTCTACCCGGTGTTTATGCCTTACAACCGTCTGATGAGCGACAAGGTTATAATCCTTTTGCATGGACTTAACGAGCGAAAATGGGATAAATACTATACCTGGGCCCATGTTCTTGCCCAGGAAACCGGTAAAGCCGTCATTTTATTTCCCATATCATTTCATCTGAACAGAGGTAAACAGGAATGGACTGACCCGCACCTGATGAACCGGCTGGTGGAGGAACGCAAATCGCAGTTTCCGAACATTGAAGCCTCAACATTTATCAATCTGGCCCTCAGCGAACGCCTCACCCAGTCGCCGGAACGATTTTTTCTTGCCGGCCTCCAGACTATCTGCGATCTGAATGAACTGATCACCCATATCCGTTCGGGAAAACATCCCATGTTCGAAAAAAATACCCGGATCGACTTTTTTGCTTATTCCATCGGAGGACTCATTGCCCAGGTAATGATGATCGCCGACCAGGAAGGCATTCTGTCGGAATCCCGCTTTTTCTTTTTCGCTGCCGGCTCTGCATTTCAGGATATGAACGGCACCTCGAGGCTGATTATGGACAGCAAAGCATACCAGCGTACCTTACATTATTACACCAAAGAGCTTGATGCTGAGCTGGGGAAAAAAGGAATTATGCATGACTTCTTTGAAGGAACTGCACTGGGGAAAGCATTCCGGTCGATGATCACGCTTGACCGGTTTTCAGCAATACGCAATCAGGCATTCCGCCGTTTCAGCGACAAAATACGCGGTATTGCCCTTGAAGAAGACAAAGTAATTCCTGCCGACAAAATTATCAGGGCTTTCACAGAGAAAGGACAAATCCCGAAAGGATCGATTGAGGTTGTCCATTTTCCGTTTCCCTACTCCCATGAACTGCCCTTCCCCCTGAAAAGCGAACTGATGACGCCGCAGGTGGAAGAAGCATTCCAGCATGTTTTCCGCTCTGCCGCATCATTTCTGGCCTAAGGTTTCAGATGCCGGTGATTTTTTTCAGCTCGTTCAGCTTGTTCAGAGCCTCAATAGGAGTAATGTTGTCCAGATCAAGGTTTTTAAGCTGATCACGAACTTGCCGCAATACCGGATCATCGAGCTGAAAGAAACTCAGCTGAAGACCTTCCCTGTGGGAAGCAATCTGATCAACCGGGCGGGATAAATTCTGGCGAACGTCAGCCCCTTCGAGCTGTTTCAGAATTTCATTGGCACGGCTTACCACACTTTTTGGCATACCGGCCATACGTGCCACATGGATTCCAAAGCTGTGTTCACTTCCTCCCGGTACCAGCTTCCGGAGAAAAAGTACCTTGTTCCCTACTTCTTTCACTGAAACATTGAAATTCTTTACCCTGGGATACGTTTTTGCCATTTCATTCAGTTCGTGGTAGTGGGTTGCAAACAAGGTCTTTGCCCTGGCTTCCGGATGCTCATGGATGTATTCCACCATGGCCCAGGCAATGGAAATGCCGTCGTATGTACTGGTACCTCTGCCGATTTCATCCAGCAGGATCAGGCTCCGTGGGGAAAGATTATTCAGGATGCTGGCCGTTTCGGTCATTTCAACCATAAAGGTTGATTCACCCAGAGAAAGGTTGTCTGAAGCGCCTACCCGTGTAAATATCTTATCCACAATTCCGATCCGGGCCGAAGCGGCCGGGACGAAACTCCCCACCTGCGCCAGCAAAACGATCAGGGCGGTTTGCCTCAGCAATGCCGATTTTCCTGACATATTCGGTCCTGTTATGATGATAATCTGCTGCTGTTCAGGATCCAGGAACAAATCATTGGCAATGTATGGTTCACCGGGGGGAAGCATTTTTTCAATCACGGGGTGGCGACCTTCTTTTATATCAATAATAAGGGATTCGTCCATTTCAGGGCATGTGTACCTGTTTTCTTCGGCCACCACAGCAAATGAGAGCAAACAGTCAAGCCGCGCCAGAAGCTGTGCATCCAGCTGTATCACCGGAATGAATTCATGCAGGCTCTCCACCAGTTCATTATAAAGCTTCGCCTCCAGTTCCAGAATTTTTTCTTCTGCCCCCAGAATCTTGCTTTCATATTCCTTCAGTTCTTCCGTAATATACCTTTCGGCACTCACCAGCGTCTGTTTCCTGATCCAGTCAGACGGAACCTTATCTTTATGGGTATTTCGTACTTCAATAAAATATCCAAAGACATTATTGTAGCTTACTTTCAATGATGGGATTCCCGTTCTGGCTGCTTCCCTCTGCTGAATCTGCAGAAGAAAATCGCGACCCGAATGAAGAATATTTCTCAGTTCATCCAGTTCGGCAGAAACACCCTGTGCAATAACTCCTCCTTTTGTTATAAGGGCAGGTGCGTCTTCGGCAATATGCTGTTCAATTTTTCTGATGACTGCCTGGCACGGCTGAAGGTTTTCTCCCAGATTGACAAGAGGTTCCAGCCCGGTTGCTGTGCAGGCTTCCTTTATGGGATGAACCGCTTTAAGAGCCGTTTTCAGCTGAAGCAACTCACGGGGCGAGACCCGCATGGCCGAGACCTTGGATACCAATCGTTCCAGGTCGCCGATCAGCCGGAGATTATCCGACAGAAGGGAGGCAAATTCCGGATGGGTTACCATGAAACCTACGATGGCATGCCGTTCTCTGATGGAACTGATCTGCCGTAAGGGTAACGAAAGCCACCTTTTCATGGTGCGTGACCCCATGGGGGTAATGGTGCGGTCGAGCACATCGATCAGCGCCCTGGCTCCTTCATTTATTGTCTGGAATATTTCAAGATTGCGTATGGTAAATTTGTCAAGCCATACATACTGGTCCTGCTCAATCCGCGAAATCTTGGAAATATGATCAAGGCGTGTATGCTGCGTGAGGTCGAGATACTGCAGTATGGCGCCTGCCGCCACAATGCCTGCATTCAGCCCCTGCACCCCAAAACCTTTCAGGGAAACAGTCTGAAAATGTTTCAGCAACCGGTCTTCGGCCGCCTCCGGAGTAAACATCCAGTCGTCGAGCTTGTAAGTGTAATACCGGTTCCCGAACAGATCAGTAAAATCCTTAAGGTGGCTCCGTTCAACAAGCACTTCTTTCGGCTGAAAACTGCTCAGCAGTTTGTCCACAGAATCCGATGTGCCTTCAGCCAGCATAAACTCACCGGTTGAGATATCAAGAAATGCCACTCCGGTAAGTTGCTTGTCAAAATGCACACAGGCCAGAAAATTGTTCTCCCGGTGGTTCAGCACATTATCATTCAGTGATACTCCCGGGGTAATCAGTTCGGTAATGCCCCGCCTGACAATTTTTTTCGCCAGCTTCGGATCTTCCAGCTGTTCGCAGATAGCCACCCGTTGACCAGCCCGTACCAGTTTCGGAAGGTAGGTATCAAGCGCATGATAGGGAAAACCGGCCAGATCGACGTAGGAAGCGGCTCCATTGGCTCGCTTTGTAAGCGTAATACCCAGAATTTCCGACGCCTTGATTGCATCCGATCCGAACGTCTCGTAAAAATCCCCTACTCTGAAGAGCAAAATGGCATCGGGGTACTTTGCCTTGATGCTCATGTATTGCTTCATGAGAGGCGTATCCGCAAGGTTTTCAGGGATTTTCGTCCAATCAGCTGTGCTCATCCGGATCAGGAATATCAAACAAAAATAAAAAATTGCCGCTGATTGCTCTGAGGATTTTCAAAACCATTTCACCGCTCCGGAATGAGCAATTTTACTAATGGTATTTTTTTCCTGCCTGACAAACCCTTTCCGCACTATAAACAAACCCCCTGCCAATTATGTCCGTTTTTACAACTTCCATGTACGTAAATGAACACATTTTGCCCATCATTTCATTTAAAAAATTTCTTTTAACCTCCTGTTTTTCTGCCTATTAATCATGATGGCATACATTCTGTTGTTTACCTGTCAGCAATGCTATTCATGTTATTCTGGCTCATACCGGGTTACAGGCTGCCGGCATTTTCAGGCAGAAAGCTTCTTACGGCTTGTGCCTGTTCTTTTTTCCGTCTCGATAGGGAAAAACCATTTTATAAATGTCTCATTATCAAACGGGACGTCCTCAGGTACATATACTCACTTAATCATCAGGAGGTAATTTTATGAAAACACTTGCATCACTTATTCTGGTTTTGCTGATCAGTATTCCGGTCAGCGCGAATCTGAACCTGCCGGGGGATTATATCCAGACCCGGGACGGCAATATGTACTTTGCCACTTTTAACTTTGGAATGAAAAATTTGCGGGCACGGCATACCGACGGAAGATTGTTCAAGATCAGGTATGCCGATGTTGTTTCGTACAAAAAAGACAATACAGTGTTCGAAAAGAAAGCTCTTTATGAAGGGAAAGTGCCCACAGGATATTCGGCATTCATGGAACTCGTCTGCCAGAAAAACGACCTGAAACTTTACCGTTACAAGGAATACGGCACCTATTTTGACTGCCGTAATTTTTCATTCTGCAAAGGCAACACCCGCTATTTTGTTTACCGCGGCGATGAATTTATTGTAGAACTTACTGCACAGAATGTTCAGACCATATGCAGGTTTTTCGAGCTGTAAGGCAGAACAGGCCTCACAAGGCCGGTTGTTCATTTACGAACAGCCGGTTTTTTTGTTCAACTACTTCTTTGCGCGTTGGTCTTTTGCACCGGCATCCGGCTAAACCCCGCTGAAACGCCATGAAATCAGCCCTCGCGTACATTCTACATTACAAAATGTGCCATGCAGCCTTATTCAACCTCCCGGGTGTTATGCAACAGGGTTGATTTTTATCAGAATCTGCAAAATGATAGTACCTTCGTCATAAAGTGGCAATAGGTATGCAAAAGATACTTGTTCTGGGAGCAGGACTCTCCTCAGGGGCACTGATCAGTTATCTTCTTGAACATGCAGGAAAGGGCAGATGGAAGGTCAGAATTGCTGATATTTCCGAAGAGATGGCCCGGCAGAAAATCATGGGTCATCCTGCCGGAGAAACGGTAAAGCTGGATGCAGGAGACGAAGATCATCTGGCTTATGAAATTCATAATGCTGACCTGGTCATCTCCATGCTTCCTGCCAGGATGCATCCCCGTGTGGCCCGGCACTGTGTTCGATACGGCAGGCACATGATTACGGCTTCCTATGTTTCGCCTGAACTCAGGGAACTTGACGAGGAAGCCCGGAAAAACAATGTACTTCTGCTCAATGAGATAGGAGTCGATCCCGGCATTGACCACATGTCGGCCATGTACCTTCTGGAGCGCTTACGCAAGCAGGGAGCAGAAATAACTGCTTTTGAATCAAATACCGGCGGATTGGTTGCCCCCAAGCATGACAACAACCCCTGGAATTACAAGTTTACCTGGAACCCCCGCAATGTAGTGCTTGCCGGTCAGGGTGGGGCACAGTTTCTGCATAACGGCATGTACAAATACATTCCCTACCATAAGATATTCAGAAGGTATGAACGTATTTACATCCTGGATCTTGGGGAATTTGAAGCCTATCCGAACAGGGACTCCCTGAAATACCAGGATGCCTATGGTCTGCAGAATGTTGAAACCATGTTCCGCGGAACAATCCGCAGGCCGGGCTTCTGCAAGGCATGGGACATACTGGTCCAGACCGGCATGACCGACGATTCATACATCATGCATCATTCCGACCAGCTCACCTACCGCGAGTACACCAACAGTTTCCTGGCATGGAGCCCCACCATGAATGTGGAAGATAAACTCGCCGAATACACAGGAGTTGACAAGGACTCGGAAACCATGTACAAAATCCGCTGGCTGGGGTTGTTCAGCAATGAACGCGCAGGCCTCAGGGATGCCACTCCGGCACAAATCCTTCAGAGCCTCCTCGAAAAACGGTGGAAGCTCGACCCTGACGACAAGGATATGATTGTCATGCAGCACCAGATTGAATACAAAACCGGAGGCCGGAAAAAGAAAATTCTCTCCTCCCTTGTGTATACCGGGAAAGATGCAAAAAGCACGGCCATGTCAGTTACAGTGGGCTTGCCGGTGGCCATTGCTGCCCGGCTGATAATGGAAGGAAAGATATCTCTTCGCGGGGTGCATATTCCTATTCACCCTGAGATTTACATGCCGGTACTGCAGGAGCTTTCCGAACACGGAATCCGCTTCGTTGAAGAAGAAGGTATCCCGCAGGAATTACAATACTGAACGCTGTACCGTATCAGAATTTTTCAAAAATGCCAAGTCCGAACAAAGCATAGTCGTACCTGACCGGATCTTCAGGATCCAGCAATTTTAAAGCTGATGTAAGTTCTTCCACTGCTTTCCAATCGTTCTGTTTCCGGTTCAGTAATCCAAGTTTTCTGGCAACTTTGCCCGAATGCAGATCAAGGGGAATATACAGGGAAGAAGGGGGAATGTGGCTCCATAATCCAAAATCGACTCCGCCGCTGTCTTTACGCACCATCCAGCGAAGGAACAGATTGAGGCGCTTGGCCGATGCGTTGTCGCCCACACTGGCTATATGCTTTGCTACATGGGCCGGGTGAGCCGGTTTAAGAAATTCCCTGCGGAAAACAATCAGAACGTCCTTTAAATCACCTGTTTCCCTGTAGCACCGTGAAAAGAAATTCCCAAGGCTTCCGTATTTTCTGTACATACGCTGAAGGGAGAAGAGAAAAAACATACAATCGTTGCCGTTAAACGTTCTGTGAACAAAGTTTTTAAACCTCCGCAGATCGTCTGTCCCGGCTTCCATTATAAAATGCCATGGCTGATTGTCCATGCGTTGCATCAGTTCCCCCGCCTTTTGAACAGCCACGGTGCGCTGTCCCCAGGCCAGAGCAGCGGCAAAAAAGGCGGCAATTTCAATATCCTGCTGTTTATCAAAACGGTGTGGAACCGACACAGGATCACCTTCTATGAAAGATGGTGTATTGTATTGACGTACTTTGTAATCAAGAAACTCCTTTAATTCCGGGTCAGGAATCTGTGGGTGCATGCGGAAGGGGGAAATTACTGCTCAAAACGACCGTCAGCAATTTTCAGGCGGCGGTGTGCCATGGCGGCAAGTTCCTGGTCGTGGGTGGCGATAACCAAAGTCTGCCCGAATCGTTCAGGAAGGGTAAGAAAAAGCTCGTGCAATTCTTTTTTGTTTTTGCTGTCAAGATTTCCTGAAGGTTCGTCGGCCAGTATGACAGAAGGATTGTTGATCAGGGCTCTGGCAATAGCCACCCGTTGCTGTTCCCCTCCCGACAACTCAGACGGTTTATGATTGAGACGGTGCTTAAGTCCGAAGAAGGCAAGAATCTCCGTGGCTTTTCTGATCGCCTCTCCCCTGGGTACACCGGCAATGAAAGCCGGGATACATACATTCTCGAGAGCCGTAAATTCAGGCAGAAGATGATGAAACTGAAATACAAATCCAATGTTCCGGTTTCTGAACCGGGCCAGTTCCCTGTCGCGGAGCCTGCTCACTTCGGTTCCGTCAATAATAATTTCTCCTGTGTCAGGTTTATTGAGGGTACCAAGTATCTGCAGCAGGGTTGTTTTCCCGGCTCCGCTGGCACCTACAATCGAAACGATTTCCAGTTTCTTAACTTCCAGATCAATACCCTTCAGCACGTTTACGGTTCCAAACGATTTGGTAATGTTGCGGGCATGGATCATAATCTCCTGCATCGGTTATTCCTGGACTTTATCCTGTTCTTCCTCATCCGGGTCCTTCAGGGCAGCCTCTGCTGAGGAGGCGACATCTTTTTCAATATTCGTATAGGATTGCTCGATATCGGTTGCTACATTCTTCTGGATTTCATTTCCGATTTCGCTCAGAGGCTGTTGAATATGGGTCTGCACCTGCCGCTCCACATCATTTTTAAGTTCGGTAATCTCATCAACAATACCGCTCGAAGACCGGTTCAGTTCTTCCTTGATTTCATCGGCAGCCTTACGGAACTCATGCATTCCCTTGGCAATTCCGCGCATGATTTCCGGGATGCTTTTGGCGCCGAAAAGCATGAGCGCCACCAGTATCACGAGCAATATTTCCCCACCGCTCAGGCCCATAAGAACCTTTCATTAATGGTTATTTAAAGAATTTTCATTTCTGCATTTTCTTTTCCCTGCGTTTTTCTTCGATACGGAGAAAATCAAACGCTACAGGAGCCGCGACGAAAACAGAAGAATACGTTCCAACAAAAATACCAATCAGCAAGGCAAATACGAATCCCTTAATGACCACTCCTCCGAAGAGGAAAATGATTAGAACAACCAGGAAGGTTGTCATGGACGTACTGAAGGTACGACTCAAGGTGCTGTTAATAGCTCCGTTAAACACATCAATGGGTTCACGTTTTGGATACAATTTCCGCCATTCCCTGATTCGGTCATATACTACCACGGTATCGTTGATGGAATATCCGACGACGGTCAGTATGGCCGCAATAAATGCCTGGTCTATTTCCAGGCTGAACGGCATAATACCATACAGCAGGGAATAAAGGCCCAGCACAATCAGTACGTCATGAAGCAGGGAAACAATGGCTCCCATACCAAAGGGCCAGTTCCGGAACCGGATGATGATATATACTGCAATGATCACCAGAACAAACAAAACAGCCCAGATAGCCTGAATGGTAATATCCCGTGCAATGGTTGGCCCGACTTTCTGCGTATTCATCAGGTAATTGGCGTTCCATGTCTTAAAGGATACCGTGTCACCAATCATGGGTTTGAAGCCCTGATAAACAGTATAATTAACAAGGCTATCCACTTCCGATCCCTGCTGATCAATTAAATACTTGGTGGTAACGCGGATCTGATTGGACTGGCCAATGGTAATTACTTCCGGGGTGCCCTTGAGAACAGGAGTGAGCATCTCCTGAACCTTCAGCGTATTTACAGGTTCATTGAAACGAATAACAAAACTTCTTCCTCCGGTAAAATCAATGCCGGTGGCAAGTCCCCGGGTCAGCAAGGAAATCAGGCCAATGACAATCACTGTTCCGGAAACAAAGTAGAGTATTTTTCTTTTTTCAAGCCATTTGACTTTGACATTCTTGAGGAACCCTTTTGAAAACCGGTTGGTAAAACGGACATCCATACCACGGTTCAGGCGCCATTCGTACAATAATCTGACAAGGAAAATAGCTGTGAAAAGAGAAGTAAGGATACCGATAATTAATGTAGTAGCGAAACCGCGGATTGGCCCTGTTCCGAAAACATAAAGGACAACGCCGCTGAGGAGGGTTGTAACATTTGAGTCGATGATAGCCGACATAGCCATTTTATAACCCTCGGCCACCGCCAGCTTTGGTCCCTTTCCTGCTGCTATTTCTTCCTTGATACGTTCATAGATCAGAACGTTCGCATCAACAGCCGTTCCCAGGGTAAGCACAATCCCTGCGATACCGGGCAGGGTAAGCACTGCTCCCAGGGATGCAAGAATACCCATGATAAAGAATACGTTGAAAATCAGGGCAAAGTCGGCATACAAACCTGCCTGGGCAGTATAGAAAAATATCATGTAAAGAACCACTGCCAGAAAAGCAATGATAAATGACTTGATTCCCGCCTGGATGGCTTCTTTCCCCAGCGAGGGGCCTACAACCGTTTCCTGAATGATCTGTGCCTTGGCAGGCAGTTTTCCTGATTTCAGGATGTTGGCCAGGTCGTCAGCTTCCTTGATGGTAAAGTTGCCGGTAATCTGGGAGTGGCCTCCGGTAATCGGGCCGTTAACACGGGGGGAGGACTGCACTTTGTCATCGAGGACAATGGCAATGCAACGGCCAACGTTGTCGCTGGTCATACGTGCCCAGATTTTAGCCCCTTCAGGGTTCATGCTCATGGCAACCTCGGCTGAGCTTTTGGTTTGTCCGAATTCACGACGGGCTGAAGTAACAACATCCCCTGACAAAGGGGCTCTGCCGTCACGGGTCGTTACCTTTATGGCATGCACTTCAAAGAGTGTTCCGGAAGGATCATTCTGCCAGGGTTTCGCTGAATACAGAAAACGGACATCCCGTGGCAGGATAGCCTTGACAGGCTTAAGGCTCAGGTAATAGTTGAGCTTGCCGGTATCTTTAACATGCACCAAACCTACCATAGATCCGGGCAGAGGCGCGTTGTTCCGGTCAATATTGGGACGCAAAACGGCAAACAACGGATTCTGCTGGTTCCAGCTTTCCAGTCCGGATATCCCGGTATCAGCTGCTGTTGTGTCCTTCTCAAGCTTTTCCAGAAGGGAAATTTCGGTCTTCTTTTCTTCCCGGGTTTGCGCCGGTTTTTTTGCCGTCTGCTTCAGACTGTCAGAAGCTGCCCTCTCCGCCTTAAGAATTTCCCTGAGCCGGCTATTGGCCTGGATCAATGAAGGCAATATTTCGGAATTTTCATAGGTGAGCCAGAATTCAAGATTTGCCGTACTCTGCAGAATCTTGCGCACACGTTCGGGTTCGCTTACCCCCGGCAATTCAACCAGTATTCTACCCTGGGTTTCCAGCCTCTGGATCTTGGGATTCACCACACCAAACTGGTCAATACGGTTTGAGATGATATTAAATGCATTGTCAATGGCCGCCTGGGTTTCAGACCGCAATACCTTGATAACATCAGCGTTGGAACTGCGGAAGTTGATTTTGTCTTTGAGTTCAACTGTACTGAAAATGGCCGCCAGACTGCCGTTGGGATCAATCTTCTGAAACTCCTCGGCAAAGAGGGTGATAAAATCGGCCTGGCTTACCTTCTGACGTTCCTTTGCCTGGCGTATTGCCCTGTTAAAAGTGGAGTCGGTACTGTAATTGGAAAGTGCACGAAGCATATCTTCCACAGACACCTCAAGAATCACGTTCATACCTCCCTTGAGGTCGAGGCCAAGCTGTATCTCTCTTTCCTTGCAATCAACATAGGTGTATTTTACAACGCCAAGATTATAGACAGGCACAGAAGAAAGAGAATCAAGGTAATTCCTTTGCTTAACCGGGTCTCCCTGTGCATACTCCCTGGCCTGCTTTTCTACCTTGCGGGTAACCAGCGTGAAGGAAAGCTGATAAATACAAACAAGAATAAATACGATGGTAAACAGCTGAATAGCTCCTTTATTGCGCATGTTCGTTAATATTGGTTATTCCTAATTATGAATACATTTTTAACAAGTGCCGCAAATATAGGAATTATTTTCTGATAGGAATCAGTTCGTAATGTCATATAGCATGCTTAATTCTTCCTGCATTTCCTTTACCTTTGGTAAAAGAGATTTTAACCGGGACGTCATGCACCGTATCATTTTTCTTATTCTTCTGGCTATGCTGGCCTCTTCATGCAAAAATTCGGTGATACTGGGGAACAAAGAACAGGAAACGGATACTATTGCCAGCGGAAGCGACACAACCCTGAGCAAGGCATATTATGAAGACGGAGCACTTAAGTCGGTAAGCCAGATGAAAAACGGACTGAGAAACGGGCTTACAAAAAATTTTTACCGGAACGGAGCCTTGCTTTCAGAAGTGTATTATGCAAACGGATTGAGGAACGGTGTGGCTGTGAACTACTACAAAGAAGGGGGAGTTCATGCCCGCATACCTTACAGGAATGATGTGAAGGAAGGAGAGGCAGTCTGGTATTATCCTTCAGGGAAACCTTACAGAATTACCCCATACCATCAGAACCTCATCGACGGAATTCAGCGTTTTTTTTATGAATCGGGCCAGCTTCAGGCTGAAGTACCATGGAAAAAAGGCCAGCCTGGCACCGGATTGAAAGAATTTACCGAAAGCGGAAGGCTTATCAGAGAACCATCCGTTGTAGTAAGGCCGGAACGATTAAACGACGCGGTAATTCTTTATATCAGCCTCTCCGACGAAAGCCGAAATGTAACCTTTTACCAGGGAGAACTGACCGAAGGAAGGTATCTTAACCGCAATCTCAGACAATTAAAAACAACCGGCGGCAAAAGCATCATACAATTCCGGCCGTCGGATCCGGAGACAACTCCAAAGGAATTTCACATCGTGGCAATAAAAGAAACTTCGTTACGAAACCAGCAGATTCTTTACAGAAAATACCGGTATCATTACCCACCCGGCAATGAATAAACCCATTTGACGAACTTTAAAAAGTTCCATGTGCCTGAAGGAACGCTTTCATTTTATTATTATACTGGGTGAACCGCAATGTGAAACCCTGATTTTGCTTCGATTTCCTTATACAGGGTTTCTTTAACTCAAATTCGTCAATTGAAAAACTCAATTGATGAATTCAGGTTAAATGCCAACTGTCCGATTTTTTCTGCCGGATTTGCCCTCAAACCCCGCTGAAACGCAATGAAAGCGGCCCTTGCGGCACATTGCGCATTTTTTTATGCTCAATGCGGCCTCAATTCTGAGAAATATCTCCGGTAATCTGCGCAGAAAAAAATTAAAAAAAACCGAAAGGTAAAAATTTATAAGGGCCGGCGATAAACAAAAAAATCGTAAGTTTAGCGCGGTGATTATAAGGCGGTTGAAGTATGAATCTTCATGAGTATCAGGCAAAACAGATTTTAAGGAATTATGGCGTCAGGGTTCCTGAAGGGCGGCTCATTATCAGTGCAGCGGATGCAAAAGAAGCTGCCCTTGAGATTGGTTCCGTTACCGGTACAGACACATGGGCGGTTAAAGCCCAGATTCATGCCGGAGGAAGAGGTAAAGGCGGAGGCGTAAAAATTGCCCGCTCTCCTGAAGAAGCGGAAAAGCATGCCGCTTCCATTCTGGGTATGCGCCTGGTTACTCATCAAACCCGGCCGGAAGGAAAACTGGTAAGAAAAGTCCTGGTGGAGCAGGGAATTTATTATCCGGGGGCGGAACCGGTAAAGGAATATTATATGAGCATCCTGCTCAACAGGGCCAGCGGGAAGAATATCCTGGTCTATTCTCCTGAAGGTGGTATGGATATTGAAAGCGTGGCCGCGCAAACTCCGCATCTGATATTTCGCGAAGAAATTGACCCTGCTGTCGGGCTATGCGATTTTCAGGCAAGAAAAATAGCCTATACACTTGGCCTCGACGGCAATGCCCACCGGGAAATGCAGGCCTTTGTAAAGGCTCTGTACTCCGCCTACCTTCAGTCGGATGCAACGCTCACCGAGATCAATCCGGTAGTAAAAACCTCTGACGGGAAGATTTATGCTGCCGACGCAAAGGTCAATCTGGACGACAACGCCCTTTTCCGGCACCCGGAATATAAAGAAATGCGCGATCCTGACGAAGAAGATCCGGCTGAGCTGGAAGCCTCGGCCCATGGCCTCAATTTTATCAAACTTGACGGAAACGTTGGCTGTATGGTCAACGGAGCGGGACTTGCCATGGCTACCATGGACATGATCAAACTTTCGGGAGGCGAGCCGGCCAATTTTCTGGATGTGGGCGGAACAGCCAGCGCACAGACTGTGGAAGCAGGCTTCCGGATTATTCTGAAGGATCCCAATGTGAAAGTCATTCTTATCAACATTTTCGGAGGCATTGTCCGGTGCGACCGTGTAGCCCGGGGAGTAGCAGATGCATACCGGTCTATCGGAAACATCCCCGTACCGGTTATCCTTCGCCTGCAGGGAACCAATGCACAGGAAGCCAGAGAATTAATCAACAATTCCGGATTAAAGGTCTTTCCGGCTACTACACTGGAAGAAGCTGCCAGGCTGGTAAAAGAGAAAATCAACGAGGTGCAGTAAAACGGTTCTACCTTCCCTTAAACGTCAGCGGCGGCGAAACACCTGTATTGCTTCGGTGCAGGGCAAAATCATACAGGTAGAAAGTAAAACGAAACGTATCAGGATAAACATACCGGGAACCGAGAATGGGCACCAGCATCAGTT
>Ga0272448_1002272_pt1 | contig 24394 bp, 21 predicted proteins | sample YNPCB0191_FD_202220 | JGI IMG/M metagenome (GOLD analysis project Ga0272448, IMG submission 202220) | Hot spring sediment microbial communities from Yellowstone National Park, WY, United States - YNP-CB-019-1 | ecosystem: Environmental > Aquatic > Thermal springs > Hot (42-90C) > Sediment... | reverse complement strand
TCTTTCCGGTGGAAATATTTGGGCAGAAAGCGAAGGCTTAGGGAAAGGAACTAAATTTATTTTTACTTTGCCTTTAGAATAAAATTAGAATAAAAAATATGGAGGGGGATTATGGATAAAAATATTAAAATTTTAGTTTGCGATGATGAGGCTGATTTTAGAAAATTAATGAATTATTGGCTTTCTTCTAAGGGTTATTCTGTAATAGAGGCATCTTCCGGAGATGAAGCCATAAATATTCTTAAAAAAGAAGAGTTAGATATTGTTTTTATGGATTTAAAAATGCCTAATATGGATGGTATAGAAACCATAAAGAATATTAGAAAATTTAATAAAGAAATTCCAATAATAGTTATAAGCGCCCATGTTGACGATCCTAAGGCTTCAAAAGCGCTCTCCTTGGGAGTTTCAGGAATATTTTATAAGGGTGCGGATTTTGAGGAAGGTTTAGTTTTATTAGAATCTGTTTTAAGGAGACATAAGAAATTAAAAGATAAATGAATAGCTTTAAAAACATAGATTAAACTGATTAAGATTTTAAATTTAAATATGCAATTTAAACCTAATCTGTGCAATCCGTGTTATTTGGTGTTTGGGGTTTAGTATTTTTACATTTGGATTTATATAGAAAGATTATAAAGCAATGATTTGGATAGTTTCCAAACAGCCTAATGTACAAAGAGGATGAAGATAAACAAAAAAATATTTATAGCTATATCATTAGGTTTTGTTATTGGTTTAAATATATATTTTCGCTCTTTTTGTATTTATTTTCCTCAATTTAAAAAACAGGCTTTTGAGATAGTTAAGAATAATATATATAGAACAGCAATACAAAAGATAAATGAGAAATTTCCTCAATATGACCCTATAGCAAAGGATAAATTAATAAAGGATACAATTAGAAATTACGATTTTAAAAACAAAGATATAAAGAAAAAGATAGATGATATATATAGAAATTTAAGAGATAGATTCTCTGATGATAATTTTCAAACTTATCTTATGGAATTAGATTGCTGGCATTGGGCCAGATATGTAGAAAATACTGTTTATTTGGGACATCCCGGTGATAGAGTTATAAACGGAAAACAATTTGACGATTACATGTTGGCTCCAAAAGGCACTTTTCTTTTATGGGATAATTTCCTTTTTTATTTTTCTTCAATTTTGTATAAGATTTTTTCTACCTTTAAATTTGTATCTGTATATAATTTTTGTTTTTATTTACCTTTATTTTTTATTTTTTTATTTATTTTAGTTTTATTTTTTTTCACATTCCGTTTAGGTCGATATATATGTGCCATAAGTAGTTGTGTATTTATAGGATTATTTGGTCCTTTTATTCCAAGAAGCAGTGCCGGTTGGTTTGATAAGGATATTTTAAATTTCCTTTTTCCTGTTTTAATTATTTTTACTTATGCCTATTCTTATGATTTTTCTAATAAAAAGACAAAACTGTTTTTTATTTTTCTTTCATCTTTTTTTGTGGGACTTTTTTGTTTTACCTGGCTTAATTGGTGGTTCGCATTTTTATTGATTATCATTTATGAGATAATTTCTATATTTATTATTCTTTTTTTAAATTGGTATTATAAAAAGAAAGATAACAATATTTTAAAAGGACATATTTTAAATTCTGTATTTTTCTTTTTATTTAGTATTTTTTGGATTATTGTATTCTGTAGAACAGAACCATTTTTTTATATTTATATACAAATAAAAGAAGTTTTAAAATTAACAACGCCACTTGTAGCTTCTATTTGGCCAAATGTTTACTATACTGTTGGTGAGTTAAAAAGAACTAGTTTAAAAGAAATAATAAATACGTCCGGCATTGTTTTTTTTATATTTGGTATATTTTGTATGATGGTTTTATTTTTTTATAATCTTTTTAAAAAAGATTCTTATAAAAGAACTGTTTCTATTATATTATTTCTATGGTTTATAAGTATGTTTTCTGCGTCATTGACTGGAGTTAGATTTATAGTTTTTTTATCGGTTCCATTAGGTATATTTTTGGGGTGGTTTTTATCTTATATTTTTGAGTATTTCAAAAAGAAAAATTATTTAGAGATAAATATACTTATAATTCTTATTATGGTTGTATTGTTATATACAACGATAAACAGAGCCTATAAAATATCAGAGTCAATATTTCCTTTGATGAATGATTCATGGTATAATTTTCTTAAAGCAATAGAAAGGACTACACCAAAAAATAGTATACTTAATTCTTGGTGGGATTTTGGAGATTGGTTTAAGGTAGTCGCAAAAAGAAGGGTTATATTTGATGGTCAAAGCCAAAATAAACCCCAAGCATATTGGATGGCAAAAGCCTTATTGAGCTCTGATGAAAAAGAATCATTAGCGATATTAAGAATGTTAAATAATGGCGGTAATGATGCTTTTGATATAATTGATGAATATTTGAAAGAACCTTTGCATTCTGTATTGCTTTTGGAGACGGTTTTAAAATTAGATAGAGAAAAAGCAAAAGAAATTCTCTTGGATTATTTGCCTAAAGAAACTACAGATAAAGTTTTGTCTTTACTTTTTGATAAACCTAAAGATGCTTATTTTATTGTTGATTACTCGTTGTGTCCAAAAATAACAGCAATATCATATTTAGGAAATTGGAATTTTTCTAAAGTATATATTGCAAAAAATATTAAAGAAAAAGAAAAGGAAGAAATCATAGATTATCTTGTTGAATTAGGAAAAGATAGGCAAGAAGTAAAAAAATTATATCAGGAAGCCTTTATAATTTCTGATAAAGACATTGATATATGGCTTTCTGGTCCTCTTCAGTTTTATAGCGGTGTAATTAAAGGTCAAGATAAAGGAGATGTTGTTTTATTTGATAATGGATTTATATATAATAAAAAAGAAAAGACAATTTACTCATCTAATGGTTATATTCCAAGAAGTGTTTTTTTTGAAGAAGATAACCAGATAAAAGAGGTAATTTTTCCTAATGCAAATTTAGTTTTTTCTGTTTTAGTTTTCAAAAAAAATGATATTTATAATTTAGTATGTTTAGATAGGCAACTTGGAAGGAGTTTGTTTGTAAAATTATATTTTTTAGGAGGTTTTTCTTTAAAACATTTTAAACCACATATAGATGTTTACGATTTAGAGGGCTATTTAGGTAGTTATAAAATAGACTGGTAATATGGATAATATAGAAGTTTCAGTTGTAATGCCTTGTTTAAATGAAGAAAAGACTATTGGTATATGTATAGAAAAGATTAAAGAGGTATTTAAAAAGGAAAATCTAAAAGGAGAAATTATTGTTGTAGATAATGGTTCAACAGATAATTCAAAAAAAGTAGCAAAAGATTCTGGTGCAATTGTTTTATTAGAAAAAAGAAAAGGTTATGGTTCAGCTTATTTATGTGGTTTATCGCATGCAAAAGGAAAATATATAATAATAGCAGATAGTGATAATACATATGATTTTTCTGATATACCTAAGTTTTTGGAAAAATTAAAAGAAGGATATGATTTTGTTATTGGTTCAAGATTTAAAGGAAAAATCGCAAAAGGGGCTATGCATTGGACTCATCGTTATATTGGTAATCCAATGCTTTCTTTTATGTGCAGATTATTTTTTCGCACAAATTTATCTGATATACACTGTGGAATGAGAGCGTTTACTTACGAGGCTTGCCAGAAAATGAAACTTATAACATTGGGTATGGAGTTTGCTACAGAGATGGTTGTTTCAAGTATTATGAATAATTTAAAGATAACCGAAGTTCCTATAAGTTATTATCCAAGAATTGGAGAGTCAAAATTAAGAGCATTTAAAGATGCCTATAGACATGTTAGATTTATGCTTATGTATTGCCCTATGTGGTTATATTTTATACCGGGAATATTTGGTTTTTTATTTGGTATGTTGATTTTAGTTAGATTATTGTTTGGGGCTGTTTTATTTTTAGGTCATAAATGGGATATACATTTGATGATTTTAGGTAGCACTTTAACTATTTTATCTTATCAGATTATACATTTAGGAATATATGCACACACTTATGGTGTTAAGGGAGGATTTCTGAAAAGAGACAATTTTACTGAGTTTTTACAAAGACATTTTAATTTAGAAAAGGGTTTAATTTTTGGATTTATATTATTTTTGATTGGAATTTTAGTAAATCTATTTATATTTATAGAGTGGATAACAAAACATTTTGGAGCATTATATAGAATAAGAGAATCAGTTTTTGCACTTACATTTATTATAATTGGACTTCAGACAATCTTTTCCTCTTTTTTTATTAGCCTTCTATTTGTAGAAAAGAGATAATGGACAAAAATATTTATATATTGTTAATTATAATTATTCTCGGAGCTGCATTGCGTATTCAGTATTTAGATTTGCCTTGCATAGGATATCATAATATGAAAGAGAATGAATATTTAAGTATAGCAGAAGAGATGGAGAAAACAGGTGATTTTTTTAATAAAAGGATTTATTTTTATAATGGTTTGTCCGAAAACCCAATAGTTAAAACAGATCCACAAATCCCATTTTTTTGCTATCAGATTCTCATTATACGTAAATTTTTTGGCGAAGGAATTATCCTTATAAGATTAGTAAATATAATTTTTTCTTTGTTAAGTATATTTTTAATTTATAAAATAAGCATTTATTTTTTCAATGATAAAACTACATCCTTATTTAGCAGTTTTTTATTTACTATTTTGCCATTAAGTGTTTTCTTCTCAAGGAATGTCCAGCCAGATATTATAGGATTATTTTTTATGTTGCTTGGGATACTTTTTTATCTTAGGTTTTCCTTTTCTCTTAAAAAAATTAATATTTTTTTTGCAAGTTTATTTTTTATATTCTCCTTACTTTATAAATTTAATTTTTTAATAGGTATAATTCCCTGTTTATTTTTTTTACCATATAGATATATATTTAGTTCAAGATACAATATAATAACCTGTTTATTTTTTATATTTTTACCATTTTTATTTCTTTTCTTTTATCTTATATTTTTTAAAATAACAGGTGGAAAATTTGATTTTAAATTTGATCCACTTTTAGTATTTACTCCTTTATATTGGAGAAGATACGGTGAGCCAATTATATGGTATTTGAAATTTGAAAATTATACAATTATATTTAGTTTTCTTTCTATGTGTGGTCTGATTCTTTCAATATTTAGATATAAAAATTTAGTAGATAGATATTTAATCGGTTCTATTATCAGTGTTATTTTTTATTGTATACTCTTTTCAAATGAGATTTATCAAAATCCATTTATTCAAATGCCTTTTCTTATTTTAGTATGCATTTCGAGTAGTTATTTTATTTATTTTGTAAAATCTGAATTGGAAAGGTTTTTTAAAAAAGAAAACATATTTTATATTGTTATCTTTGTAATTTTAGTTATAGCGATACCTTATATTAAAAATAATCTTTTTAGAATGTATGAAACAATTTTTTGGGGGGTAGATGTTGCTGGTTCTAGTTTAGCTGAGTTTACAGAGAGAGACGAAAGATTTTTTTTATTTGCCCATCCACAGGCAAATGCTATTGCAAGATATGCAAAAAGATATGCTGGTTGGCCAACTGACTTAAAAGATTTTAAAGAGAAAGAGGAAAAATATAAAATAAGATTTTTATGTATTTATCCTTTTGAAAATATTGAAATGATAAAAAGAAATTATAAAGATATATACGGATATTTAGAAAACAATTACTTTGTTAAAGAGATAGGTCTTTTTGATAATCCTTTAAGAATTATTTATATTATATTAGAGAAAGGAAAAATAAAAGATAAGAGCATTAATAAATTTTTATCAGAAAATGTAGCTTTGGAAATAAATCCGGCAACAATTTATAAGTTAAAAAATAGATTAATATTTTTTTATATAAGCAGGCCTTGATTATGTCTAATAAGATTAAAATTTTAGTGATTAATGAACCATTTGTTAAAGATTTTTGTAGGACACAACGTTGGGCTGCAAGAACTCGTGGGAGGGTATTGCGCGCTCCCGATTGGCTTGCATATACTACAGCAGTTTTGGAGAAAAATAATTTAAATGTAAAATTGATAGATATGGTTGCAGAAAATAAAACAAAAGAAGATTTAAGAAAATTGATAATAAAAGAAAGGCCAGATTTTGTTGTTTTAGATTCAACTACGCCTTCTATTTACTCAGATATTGAATGTGCATCTATAATAAAAAAATTAAACAAAGATATAAAAATTATTATGGTAGGACCACATATCTCTGCTCTACCGGAGGAGACATTAAAAGAAGCAAACGGAGCAATTGATGTTGCATGCATTGGTGAATATGATTATACAGTAAAAGATGTAATAGAGAATTTTTCTAATTTAGAAAAGGTAAAAGGGATATGTTATATTAGTAATGGTAAAATAATTAGAACCCAAAAAAGGCCATTGATTGATGATTTGGATAATTTGCCTTTTCCAGCATGGCATCATTTGGATTTAATGAAATATTTTGATGGTGGAAAACTTTACCCGTATGTAGATATAATTTCAGGCAGAGGCTGTCCTAATCTCTGTATATTTTGTCTTTGGCCTCAGGTTATGCATGGGACTTACTATAGGATGAGGAGCCCAAAAAATGTAGTTGATGAGATTGAATATGATTTAAAGTTATGTCCTAAAATAAAAAAAGGTGAGTTTTTCTTTGAAGATGATACATTTACAGTAGACAAAGAAAGGGCTATAGAGATATGTGAAGAGATTTTAAGAAGGAATTTAAAAATAACATTTTCTGTAAATGCAAGGGTAGATACTGCAGATTTAGAGATGTTTAAGATTATGAAAAGAGCCGGTTGTAGAGAACTTTTAGTTGGTTTTGAGTCAGGTGTAAATGAGATATTAGAAAAATCAAATAAAAAAATTAAAGTAGAGCAATCCTATGAATTTATAAGGTTGGCAAAAGAGGCAAAATTAGCTGTCCACGGTTGTTTTGTTATAGGTCTTTTGTATGAGACAGAAGATACAGCTAAGGAAACTATAAAATTTGCACTTTCTTTAGACTGTGATACAGTTCAATTTTCAGGTGCGGTTCCTTTTCCCGGAACTGTTTTTTATGAAATTGCTAAAAAGAACAATTGGCTTAATACCTCTAACTGGAGAGACTGGTTAGATGGTGGAGAGCAAAAAGGGGTTATAAGTTATAAAGATTTAAGTAGCAAAGTTATAAATTATTACGTAGATTTGGGTTTAAAGAAATTTTACTTTAGACCGGGTTATATTATAAAATTTTTATTTTCTACAAAAAATTTTAACGATCTATATAGAAAGATAAGAGGTGCAAAGAATTTTTTAAGTTATCTTTTAAAAAATAAAAATAATTGATTTATATTTAGTTTGAAATATAATTTTTAGATGAAGACTATAGTAACAGGTGGGGCTGGATTTATTGGTTCGCATTTAGTAGAAAGGCTAATAAAAGAAGGTTTTAAAGTTATAGTTTTAGATAATTTGTCTACCTCTAGGTTAGAGAATTTAAAAGATGTAATTAATTCAAAAAATTTGTATTTCTATAAAGTAGATGTAAGCAAATTAGATAAGATTAAAAAATATTTTAAAAATATAGATTATGTATTTCATTTGGCAAGTTTAGCAGATATAGTTCCTTCTATAACAGAACCATTTAAATATTACCAATCAAATGTTTCAGGCACAGTTTCGGTTTTAGAGGCTTCAAGATTAAATAAGATAAAAAAATTTATATACGCTGCCTCAAGTTCGTGTTATGGTATACCAAAAGTATATCCTACACCTGAAGATGCAGAAATTTCACCTCAATATCCGTATGCATTTACTAAATATATTGGAGAACTTTTTGTATTTTTCTGGGCTAAAGTTTATAAATTACCTGTTATATCTTTAAGATTGTTTAATGTATACGGTCCAAGGGCAAGAACAACAGGAACTTACGGCGCTGTATTTGGCGTATTCTTGGCTCAAAAACTAAAAGGTCTTCCATATACAGTAGTTGGAGACGGAAATCAGAAAAGAGATTTTATATATGTAAGCGATGTTGTTGAGGTTTTTATAAAGGCAGCTAAATCAAATATAAAAAATGAAGTTTTTAATGTTGGAACAGGAGAACCAAAGAGTATAAACGAATTGGTTTCTCTTTTGGGTGGTAGAAAGATATATATTCCAAAAAGGCCGGCTGAGCCTGATTGCACTTGGGCAGATATTAGAAAGATAAAAAAAATGTTAGGTTGGTCTCCTAAGGTTTCATTTAAAGAGGGAGTGAAACTTATGTTAGAAAATATAGATTATTTTAAAGACGCCCCTGTATGGACAAAAAAAAATATTAAAAGAATTACAAAAGATTGGTTTAAATATTTAAAATAAATGAGAGAGATATCTTCAAAAATTAAAACTATCGAAGAATTGGCAAAGATATTAAATAATTTTAAAGAAAAGGGCAAAAAAATAGTTCATTGTCACGGTGTATTTGATTTGCTTCATCCCGGTCATATAAGATATTTTGAGGCAGCAAAGAAAAAAGGAGATATCTTGGTTGTAACTATTACAAAGGACGAATATGTAAATAAAGGACCGGATAGACCTTATTTTAATGAACAACTTCGTCTTGAGAGTGTTGCAGCTATAGAGTGTGTTGATTATGTTGCGTTAAATAATTGGCCTTCAGCAGTTGAAACTATTAAATTGTTTAAACCGCATTTTTATGTAAAGGGAAAAGATTATTTAATAAAAGAGGATGATTTAACAGGAAAAATCTTTGAGGAAGAAGAGGCAGTAAGATCAGTTGGAGGAGAACTTTTTATAACAGATGAGATAACTTTTAGTTCCTCCTCTTTAATAAATACTTATTTTTCTAAATATCCTGAAGAGACAAAAATATTTTTAGAGAGTTTTAAAAAGAAATACACCTCAAAAGATATAATAAATGCTTTATCAAAAATAAGAGATATAAAAATTCTTTTAATAGGTGATATTATTATAGATGAGTATCATTACTGTGTTGGGATGGGTAAATCGCAAAAGGATAACATTATAGCTACAAAATTTTTAAATGAAGAGGTATTTTTAGGAGGAGTTTTAGCAGCAGGAAATCATCTTGCAAATTTTTGTGATAATATAACACTTTTAAGTTTAATGGGTAAAAAAAATAATTATAAAAATTTTATATTCAAACACCTAAATCCAAATATTAAAAAAAATTTTTATTATTCAGAAAATATACCAACAATAATAAAAAGAAGATTTGTAGATCCGGCATTTTTGACAAAACTTTTTGAGGTATGTTATTTAGATGATACTTATAGATTAGAGTCTAAAATAGAAAAAGAGATTTGTAAATATCTTTCTAATTTTATTAAAAAATTTGATATGGTAATTGTTGCTGATTTCGGACACGGCTTAATAACAGATAATATAGTTGATATTATATCAAAAAATGCAAATTTTTTAGCAATTAATGTCCAGACAAATAGTGCTAATCTTGGATTTAATTTAATTACAAAATTTAAAAGAGCAGATTATATCTGTATAGATGAGCCGGAGCTGCGGCTTGCCTGTCATGATAAATTTTCTAAATTAGAGGATTTGATTTTAAATATAAGTAAAAAATTAAGATGTAAAAATATAATAATAACAAGAGGTCATCGCGGTTCAATTTGCTATTCAAAAAAAGATGGTTTTGTAGAGATACCTGTATTTTCAACAAAGGTTTTAGATAGAATTGGAGCAGGAGATGCATTTTTTTCTATAACAAGCCCTTGTATATTTAAAAATAATCCTATTGAACTGGTGGGTTTTATAGGTAATGCTGCTGGTGCACTGAAGGTTTTAATAGTTGGAAATAGGAGTTCAGTTGAAAAGTTAAGTTTATTTAGATATATTACAACACTTCTTAGATAGATATGCAACAATCTACTAAAGCAAAAATGTTTGAAAAACAATGTTTTAATCCATAAATTAGATATAATGGAGTGATATGTATATCAAATTAAATAAAAGTAATAATTTCATAATAAGTTTAGTAATTTCTTATTACATTTAGATTTGGATAGAAAGAATATAAAGCAATGATTTGGATAGTTTCCAGTGGAAGAAAAGGCAATTTATAAGAAAGAATAAATAAAGGTTTCAAATACATAGTAATATTTAAAGACTCTTTTTAACCAAAAATATGCAGAATAAAATAAATTTAAAAAATTATTTTTATAATTTAAGTAATATTTTTTTAAAAGTAAAAGTTTCTAAATCCAAAGAGATTGAATTAGAAAAAGCCATAAAAGAAGTTATTATAGAGATAGAGAGAAGAAGAAAGAAAGGTAAAGTAATCATAATAGGAAACGGCGGGAGCGCATCTATCGCAAGTCATTTTGCAATAGATTTATGGAAAAACGCAAAAATCAAAGCAATAACCTTTAATGAAGCTGCTCTACTTACCTGCATAAGCAATGATTATGGTTATGATTATGTTTTTAAAAAACCTATTGAGGTTTTTATGGAGAAAGAAGATTTATTGTTTGCAGTAAGTAGTTCTGGAAGATCAAAAAATATTTTAGAAGGTGTTTTAAAGGCAAAGGAAAAGAAGTGTAAAGTTGTTACATTATCCGGTTTTAGCCCCCTTAACCCTTTAAGGAAAATTGGAGATATAAATTTTTATGTACCAAGCAATTCTTATGGTTTTGTAGAATTAGTCCATTCAATTATTTGTCATTTTATAGTGGATTTAATTTCAAATTATGCAGAATGATAAATATTATATAGAGAGTCATAAGTTAATATATCATTTAGATAGAGTAGTTGATTGGTTAAACAATAAAGAGATTTATCCAATCTATATAGAGATAGCTCCAAGCGGAGCTTGCAATCATAGGTGTATATTTTGTGCGCTTGATTATTTGAATTATAAGCCAAATTTTTTAGAAAAAGATATTCTTAAAAAATTTCTATATGATATATCAAAAGCAAATGTAAGAAGTATAATGTTTGCAGGAGAAGGCGAGCCACTTTTACATAAAGATATTGATTTTTTTGTAGATTATGCCAAAAAATGCAATTTAGATGTTGCTATTACAACAAATGGTATACTTTTAGATAGATTTGTAGAGAAAATTTTACCAGATTTAGAATGGATTAGGATAAGTTTAAATGCCGGCAAAAAAACTACATATTCAAAGATTCATCGCACAAAAAAAGAGGATTTTGATAAGGTAATCAATAATCTTTCTTATGCAGTTAAATTAAAAGAAAAAAATAAATACAATACAACTATAGGAGTACAATTTCTTTTATTAAACGATAATTATAAAGAAATTTTTATTCTTATAGATATTTTAAAAGATATAGGGATAGATTATTTAATTATAAAGCCTTACTCTCAACATCCATATAGTATTAATAGATTGGATTATAAACTTTATTACGATAGATTTTTAAAATTAGAAAAAGAAATAGAGTACTATCCCAAAAAAAATTTAGATGTTATCTTTAGAAAAAATACGCTTTTAAAAATGGAAAACGATAAGTTATATAAGAAATGTCTTGGTTTGGTTTTTTGGGCTTATTTGGCTTCAAATGGAGATTTATACGCTTGCAGCAGTTTTCTAAACGATAAAAGATTTTTATATGGAAATATATATAAAGAGGATTTTAAAAGTATCTGGCATGGCAAAAAAAAGAAGAAAATTTTAAAGATGATGGAAAGATTTAATATTAATAATTGTAGAAAAGCCTGCCGTTTAGATGAGATAAATAAATATTTATGGATGCTTAAAAACCCGCCACAGCATGTAAATTTTATTTAAATGAGAAGGGATGCAAGTTTATTAATTTTGTATAATAAAGACTTAAAAATTTTACTTCAGCACAGAACCCCTGATGCAAAGATAATGCCCGATTACTGGGCATTTTTTGGCGGTGGGATAGAAAAGAAAGAAACACCGTTGGCTGCTCTTTATAGAGAGATTTACGAAGAGATTAATTATATTCCAAAATCTCCAAAACTTATTTTAAAGAAATATTTTAAGGAAGATAGTTTAGAGGGAACTCTTTATATATACATAGATTTTTTTAATGATGATAAAAAACTTATTTTAAAAGAGGGAAAAGGTTTTGGATGGTTTAATAAGGATGAGATTTCTAACCTAAAGATGAAAGAAAGAGATATAGATATAGTTAATTTAGTTTTTAAATATTTAAAAGAAAATGCAAAATTTTAAAAATTTAGAAGATATCTCAAAAAAGATCCGAAGGCTTATTATTGATGTATCTTATAAGGCAGGCTCTCCGCATACAGCTTGTTGTTTATCCTGTGTTGAGATTTTGGTTGCTTTATATTTTTATAAATTAAGGATGAAAAATTTTAAAAAAAGAGATATATTTGTTTTAAGCAAGGCACACGCAGCTTTATCTTTGTATTGTACTCTTATGTTAAGAGGTTTTCTCTCTAAAAAAGATTTATATAGTTTTTATTCTGACGGTGGGAAACTACCTGCTCATTTGGATAGGTTTACAAATAAGGCAATAGAGGCATCTTGTGGTTCATTGGGACACGGTTTTTCAATTGCTTTAGGTATGGCTTATGGTTATAAAATTAAAAAGGATAAAAGAAAGGTTTTTACTTTAATAGGTGATGGCGAAGCAGAAGAAGGTTCTATATGGGAGGGAGCATTATTTGCATCAAGACTAAATATAGATAATTTTGTAGTTATTTTAGATTATAACAATTTGCAGGGTTATGGTTTTGTGAATAAGATTTGTTATTTTGAGCCGATAAAAGATAAATGGCAAGCCTTTGGTTGGGATGTAGTTGTTATAGATGGGCATAACTTTAAAGAGATAATTAACGCATTGGATAAACCAAATAATAGAAAGCCAAGGATAATTATTGCAAAGACAATTAAAGGAAAAGGTATATCTTTTATGGAAAATGATTTAAAGTGGCATTATTATGTTGTCACGAAAGATATAAGAGATAAAGCCTATAAAGAATTATTATGAGAAATGCAGTTATAAATACTGTTTTAGAATTTGCTAAAAAGGATAAAAAAATATTTTTAGTAGCAGGCGATGCCGGTTTTGGAGTTTTAGATCAATTTAAAAGATTATTTCCGGAAAGATTTTTAAATTTAGGCGTTGCGGAACAGAATATGATTAGTTTTTCAAGCGGTCTGGCTTTGGCTGGTTTTTGTGTTTTTGTTTATGATATTATCCCATTTTTATTATACAGACCATATGAGCAGATAAGAAATGATATATGTTATCAAAGACTTCCTGTAAAACTAATTGGAATAGGAAGTGGTATAACTTATGCACCTCAAGGTATTACACATTATGCTGTTGAGGATATTATAATAGCAAGGTCTTTGCCAAATTTAATTATACTTTCTCCGGCAGATTCTTTTGAGGCAAAAAAATGCGTTGAGTTTTCTTTAAAAAGTAAATATCCTGTTTATATAAGAGTTTCTAAAAATATAAAAGAAAATATTCACAAAGAATTTCCAGAAACCATAGAAGAGCCAATTTTAATAAAAGATGGTAAAAAGATAGCTGTCTTATTTTATGGTTCTATAAGTGAAGAGATAATAAAAGTTATTAAGAACCTCAATTTAGATGTAAAATTTATATCTATTCCAATGATTTGGCCTCTTAATTTTAAAAAACTCCTTTCACTTTTAAAGAACATAAATATAATTATTACAGTCGAAGAGCATTTTAAAGAAGGCGGTTTAGGTAGTATAATAAGTGAGTTTTTATTAAAAAACAATATAAGAAAAAGACTTATAAAACTTGGTATAGAAAATGAATTTATACATTCTGTAAATAATATAGAAGGATTAAGAAAAAAATATGGCATATCAAGTCAAGATATAATAAAGGTGATAAAAGAATTTTATGGATAAAATATTATTATTAGGTCATACAGGAAAGATGGGTTTAGCAATAGAGGAGGTATTTAAAGACGATTATTTAATTATAGGAAAAAATAGTAAAGATTTTAATGCCTGTGATTTTGATAGTGTTAAAAAAATTATAGAAGAAAATAAGCCTGATATAGTTATAAATACTGTTGCAAAATTAGGAATAGACCCTTCTGAATTAGAACCGGATTTGGCTTTTAAAATTAATACTTTGTATCCAAAATTTTTGGCAGAACTTTCAAATAAATTTAATTTTTTACTTATTCATTTTAGTACAGACGCGGTATTTAGAGATAAAAAATCTGGTTATTATACAGAGAAAGATAGCCCCTTTCCATTAAATGTATATGGTTTCACAAAATTTGGTGGAGATTGTTTTGTTTTAAATTATGCAAAACGTTTTTATATATTTAGGGTATCTCTTTTATTCGGTCCTTCAATAAAAAAAAATCAATTTGTAGAAAAAATGCTCGAAAAGATAAAAACCCAAAAAGTTTTAAAAGTCTCCTCTGATATAATTATCTCTCCTACGTATTCTATAGATGTAGCGAGAGAGATTAAAAGAATTATAAAAAACAGATATAAATATGGTTTGTACCATATAGCAAATAAAGGTAAGGCATCTTTATATGATGTAATTAAAGAGATAGTTAAAAATCTTAATATTGATATCGAGGTAAAAAAAGCCTCATATAAAGATTTTGAATATATAGGAATAAAAAATACATATACACCTATAAAATCAAAAAAATTAAAACCTTTAAGGGATTGGAGATTAGCAATAAAAGATTATTGTAAAAGGATAAAATGGGCGATAAATATTTAATGGATTCACATAAGTTGCATTGGCATTTAGACAGAGTAAGAGATTACCTTTTGGGAAAGAAAATAGCACCAATACACATAGATGTTGGATTAAGCAAAGGTTGTAATATAAGATGTGAATATTGTTTTGGTGTTTTGCAGGGTAATTTCTATAGAAAAGGTTCTGAAATTTATTTTCCAAGAGAACCGCTTTTAAGATATATAAAAGATGCAAGCAAAGTCGGGGTTAGGTCTTTGGCTTTTATAGGAGAGGCAGAGCCACTTTTAAATCCATTTGTTTATGAGGCTATAGTTTTTGCAAGAAAAAATTCTTTAGATGTATCCTTGGGAACAAATGGGATTCTTTTTGATACATCTAAAAAGGGCATATCTGCCTTAAAAAGTTTAACATGGATAAGATTCAACATAAGCGCAGGGACAGAGGAAGGTTATAGAAGAATACATAGAAGTAATGAATTTAATACGGTTGTAGAAAAGATAAAATTTTGTACAGATATAAAAAGAAAATATAAATTACCTGTAACAATAGGTTTACAGATGGTTTTGACACCAAATAATGTAAATGAACTTATATCGCTTGCAAAATTAGGTAAAAGATTAAAGGTAGATTATTTAGTTGTAAAACAGTGTAGCGATACAGTTGATAGTAGAATTGGTTTTTTTAATAAATTAGATGAATATGATAACTTTTTTGATATACTTAGAAAAGCAGAAAAAGAGAGCACAAAAAATTATAGCGTTATAATTAAATGGAAAAAAATAGCAAATAAAGGAAAAAGAAGTTATAAACAATGCCTTGGAGTTCCATTTCTTTTATACTCTAGCGGAGATGGAAAGTTATACCCTTGTGGCATGTTTTTTGATTATAAATCAGAGGAATATTGTATGGGAGATTTAACCAAACAATCTTTTAAAGATATTATAAAGAGCAGGCGATATTGGGATGTTGTTGAAAAGGTAAAAAAAATGGATACAAGCAAGTGTTATAGTAATTGTAGAACCCATGCTATAAATGAATTTTTATGGGAATTGGTTCATCCACCAAAACATGTGAATTTTATTTAATATGGAGAATATTTTAAAGATAGAAAAAGTTTATAGTATTTTAGAATTAAATAATACAATTAGAAATATTCTTAAAACTGAATTCCCTGATTATATATGGGTAGCTGGAGAGATTCAAGATTTAAAGCTAAGCAGAGATAGGCGCCATGTATTTTTTAGTTTAGCGGAAAAACATCCGGAGATAGATCAGGTTGTTGCACAGGTTGGTGCTATTATTTTTGAATCTTATAAAAATAATATATTAAAAAAGTTAGAAGAGTTAGATTTTAAATTAAGAGATGGTTTAGAGATAAAGATAAAATGCGAAGTGGATTTATACCCAAGACAAGGAAGTTTCAGATTAATTGTTGTTGATATTGACCCTTTGTATACTATTGGAAAGTTATCTCAATCAAGACAGAAAGTAATTGAAAAATTAAACAAAGAAGGTCTTTTAGAAAAAAATAAATCTATTTTTATACCAGAAATTTCTTTAAGGATTGGATTAATTACAGCATACAATTCTGCTGCTTACTGGGATTTTTTGGATGAACTTAAAAAAAGTAAATATGGTTTTTATATAATTGTATACGATTGTTATATGCAGGGAAGATATACAGAAGAGGATATTGTTTACGCTCTTAATTATTTTAATAAATTTGATAAAGACTCTTTAGATGTAATTGTAATAACAAGAGGTGGTGGTTCTATGGCTGATTTAAGTTGGTTTGATAATGAGAATATAGCAAGAGCTATTGCTTTTTCTAAAATTCCGGTTATTACAGCATTGGGCCATCAGATAAATTTTACAGTTGCTGATTTGGTCGCAAATACATCTTTAAAGACCCCAACAAAAGCTGCTCAATTTTTAATAGATAGAATAAGAGGATTTATGGATAAATTAAGAGGAATAGAGAAAAATATTAGTCAATATATTAAAAATTTATTAATTTTAAAGAAGAGTAATTTAGAAAATTTTATTATTAAGATTGAATCTTATCTTTTAAGATATTTTCGTTTTCACAGGGATGAATTGTTAGACAAAAAAGGCAAATTGAATAGTATTTCAAAAATTTTCTTTATTGCAAGAAAAAAAGAATTAGAAGAGATAAGGTCTTTTATAAAATTGCATTTAGAAGATTTTTTTAAAAAACATAAAAATGATTTAAAATATAAAGAAGAGAAGATAAATATTTTAGACCCAAAAAATATTTTAAAAAGAGGTTATTCGATTACATTAAAAAATTCAAAACCGATAAGAGAAGTTGACAATGTAAATATAGGTGATATAATTGAAACTATATTGTATAAAGGAATATTAACTTCTAATATTACAAAAAAATACAATGAACAAAAAAATGACATACAATCAGGCAATGGAAGAGTTAAATAAAATTTTAGAGGATTTAGAATCGGAGAGGGTAGATGTTGATGATATTATAAATAAAGTTAAAAGGGCAACTTCAATTATTAAATTCTGCAGAGAAAAAATAGAAAATACAGAGCTTGAAGTTAAAGAAATAGTAAAGAAATTTGATGAAGAAATAAAAGATTAGAATTGACATATTTAAATAATAAGGTATCATAAAAGTATGATTGCAAAAGATAGAAAAAGAGAGTTAATTGAGAAATTTAAAAAGAGTGATAAGGATACAGGTTCTACTTCTGTTCAGATAGCACTTTTAACCGAGAGGATAAATTACTTAACAGAACATTTAAAGCAACACAAGAAGGATTTTCACTCAAGAAGAGGTCTTCTTATTTTGGTTGGCAGAAGAAGACGCCTCTTAAAGTACCTTAAAAAAATTGATCAAAAAAAGTATGATGAACTTGTTAATGAGCTTAATCTAAAATAAAATGTCCTCTAGCTTTTCTACTCCTCCTATAGGTAAAAAATCTATTGTGTTTTTTTCTGGGGAATTAGCTAAATTAGCAAACGGAGCTGTTTTGGCTTCTTATGGAGATACTATGGTATTGGTTACAGCATGCATATCAAATGAGATGAAATCCTATGAAGGGTTTGTCCCTCTTACAGTTGAATATCAGGAGAAAACTTATGCTGCAGGTAAAATACCGGGTGGATTTATAAAAAGAGAAGGTAAGCCAAAAGATGCAGAGATTCTTTCTGCAAGACTTATAGATAGATCAATTAGGCCATTATTTGATAAAGGTTTATTAAATGAGGTTCAGGTTATTGCTATGGTTTTATCAAGCGATGGAGAAAATGATCCGGATGTTTTATCTGTCAATGCTGCAAGTTGTGCACTATTGGTTTCAGATATCCCGTTTTCTAACCCAATAGGGGCTGTAAGAATAGGAAAGATTGATAATAATATTATATTAAATCCGACATATCAAGAGAGAGAAAAATCTTCAATTGATTTGGTTGTTGCGGGGACAGAAGATAAAATTGTTATGCTTGAGGGTTTACTTGATGAAATCTCGGAAGATGAACTCTTAGATTTAATTAAATTTTCTCACCCTTATATTAGAGAGATTATTAATGCTCAAAGAGAATTGCAAAAGATAATTAATAAAACTAAAAGGACTTTTAATTTGTATAATATTAATAAGGAAATATACAATTTAATTTTAGAAAAAACAAAAACTAATTTGGGAAATATTTATGGTATATGCGATAAAGTTTTAAGGGAAGAGGAGCTGAATAAGGTTTTAAATTCAATATACCAAGAGCTTCAAGGTGTTAATGAAAAATTTACTTTTCAAGAGATAAAAGAGGTATTTTTTGCAATAGAAGATGAGTTTATGCGAGAAAAGATATTAAATGAAGAAAAAAGGCCTGATTTAAGGAGACTGAATGAAATAAGACCTATAGATTGTAAAATTAGAGTTCTTCCAAGAACTCATGGTTCAGCTTTATTTACTAGGGGTCAGACTCAATCTTTGGTAATAACAACACTCGGAACTTCAGCAGATGAACAGTTAATAGAAGCTTTAGAAGGTGAGAAGACTAAACACTTTATGCTACATTACTCTTTTCCTCCATTTAGTGTTGGAGAAATAAAACCTCTCAGAGCTCCGTCGAGGAGAGAAATAGGTCATGGAATGCTTGCTGAAAAATCTCTTTTAAAAGTTATTCCCTCAAAAGAAGAATTTCCTTATACAATAAGAGTGGTGTCAGAGATTTTAGAGTCAAACGGTTCCTCAAGTATGGCAACTGTCTGTGCGGCATCTTTATCCTTAATGGATGCGGGCGTACCAATAAAAAGACCTGTGGCAGGTATAGCAATAGGTTTAGTTACAGGAAAAGATAATTGTAAGATTTTGACAGATATAGCCGGCATAGAGGACCATTATGGGGATATGGATTTTAAAATAGCAGGCACAAGACAAGGCATTACAGCATGTCAATTAGATGTTAAAATATTAGGTATAGATTATAAAATAATATATGAAGCCCTTTTGGCTGCAAAAGAAGCAAGAAATTTTATATTAGACAAGATGGAGGAGACAATATTAAAACCGAGAGACGGTATATCAGAGTATGCCCCTAAAATAAAAACTCTCAAAGTTGATCCGGATAAGATAGGCAATATTATAGGACCGGGGGGAAAGATTATCCGTAAACTTATAAGAGAAAATAATGTTAGGATTGACATAGATGATGAAAACGGTGTTATTTCTGTTGTTGCTGATGATTTTAAAGATTTAGATAGAGCCATAAGCCAAGTATTAGCTTTAACAAAAGATATAGAGGTTGGAGATATTTATGATGTTAAGATTACTAAGATTACAAATTTCGGAGCGTTTTGCGAAATAGTCCCCGGTAAACTTGGTTTAATTCATATATCAGAAATATCTAATAAATATGTGAAAGATATAAGAGACTTTTTGAAAGAAGGAGATACAGTAAAAGCAAAAGTTGTAAATATAGATCATCAAGGAAAGATTACTTTAACTATTAAAAATTTATAGTTTTATGAAAGATAATAAGATTTTAAAGGCGACAATTTATATTTTTTTTTCAATAATTATTTTTTTAAGTTTATTTTCTTATAATCCAAAGGATCTTAATTTTTTGTCATACCCTCCAAATAAATATATAAATAATTTTATAGGAATAATTGGAGCATATCTTGGTTTTTTTTTATTTTTTCTTTTTGGATATTCTTCATATTTTTTTTCCTTTTATCTTCTTTTTGTAGGTTTAGAGAGGCTCAATCTTATAAGATTTTACGGTATCGCTACAAATAAAATAGTTAAAATATTTTCTTTTATTTTTTTTATAATATTTTTATCTGGTTTTTTTGGATTGTTTAATAGTAAGATTTCAAAATTTGCTTTGCCTTTTTCAGGTATAGTTGGTTTATACTTAAGTGATTTTTTTAAAAAATATTTTGGAATTTTAGGAGCCTTTATAACAATTGGACTGTTTTTAATTTTATCTTCGTCATTGTTATTTTGTTTTTTCTTTGTTGACTTTTTTCTTTTAATTAAAAAAATATTGAAAAGAAAAAGGTATAAAAAAATAATAGAGCCTCCTCAGATCCCATTAACTATTTCAAAGAAAGAAGAAATTAAAGAGGCAAAAGAAAAGCCAAAGATTTCAATATATCAGCCACAGATTAAATCACAAATGCCTAAAGAAGAGCAACTCCAGCAAAAATCTCCTATTTTAGAACAAAAAGTTAAAACAACTCAAAAGGAACAGAAGATAGATAAGGAATACGATTCTAAAACTTATAAATTACCATCCTACGAGATTTTAAAACAACCTCCACTTTTGGATTACAGAGAATTAAAAGAGAATATAGAAGAAAATATAAAGAACTTGGAGGAGACATTACTTGATTTTGGTGTTGAAGTAAAGGTTGTAAGCGTTCAGAGAGGCCCTGTAGTAACTATGTATGAATTAGAACCAAAAGCCGGGGTAAAGATTACAAAGATATCTTCGTTAGCCGATGATATAGCATTAGCAATGAAGACTTCATCTGTAAGGGTAGTTGCACCTATCCCCGGTAAAGGAACAGTTGGTATAGAGGTTCCAAATGAGAAAAAACACTTTGTATATTTAAGAGAGGTTTTAGAAGAAAAAGCCTTTTGGCAGTTAGATTCAAAATTAACCTTAGCTATAGGAAAAGATGTATCAGGAAATCCTGTTATATGCGATTTAAAAGAATTACCACATCTTTTGATAGCAGGAACTACCGGTTCAGGTAAAACTGTATGTGTAAATTCTATAATCTCTTCTATACTTTTTAAAGCAAAACCAGATGAGGTTAAATTTATCTTAATTGATCCCAAAATGGTTGAACTTGCACCTTTTAATGGTATACCGCATTTACTTTCTCCGATTATCTTTGATGCTAAAAAGGCTCAAGCAGCGCTAAACTGGGCAGTTCAGGAGATGGAAACACGTTATCAGGTATTAGCGGAGGAAGGTGTTAGAAATATAGAATTATATAATAAGACAAAGAAAACAATGCCTTATATTGTTATAGTAGTAGATGAATTGGCAGATTTAATGGTTGTTGCAAAAGATAACATAGAGACCTTTATACAAAGATTAGCGCAACTTTCAAGAGCAGTAGGAATACACCTTATATTAGCTACACAAAGACCTTCTGTAGATGTAATAACAGGTGTTATAAAGGCAAATTTTCCTGCAAGAATATCTTTTAAGGTTTCATCGAAGGTTGATTCAAGGACAGTTTTAGATGTGATTGGCGCCGAAAAGCTTTTGGGTAAAGGCGATCTTCTGTTTTTAAAACCATCAGCCACAAAACTTATAAGAGCTCAAGGTTCTTTTATAGATGATGAGGATATAGATAACCTTACTAATTTTATAAAATCTTTTGGGGGACCTATTTATGAAACAGAGATAGAGGAGATAGAAAAAAAGGCTACATTTGATGTATCGGAAGATGAACTTTTTGATGAGGCAGTAAAAGTGGTTTTAGAGGCGAGACAGGCTTCTGCATCTATTTTACAACGTAGATTAAGGGTAGGTTATACAAGGGCAGCAAGATTACTTGATTTGATGGAAAAAGCAGGAATTGTTGGTCCTTTTTGTGGTAGTAAACCAAGGGAGATCTTAGTTGAGCCAGAAAGTTATTTAAAAGATAAAAATTAACATGGAGATATTAGAGCTTTGTTCTAAATTAAAGGAAAAAAGAAAGGAATTGGGCTACAGTATAGAGGAAGTTGTAGAAAAAACAAAACTATATCCTTCTGTAATAAAAGATTTAGAAGAAGGGAAATTAGAAAATTTAAATCCAACATATCTTAAAGGTTTTATTAAAATATATGCCTCATTCTTGGGAATTGATACAAAAGAATTTGTTCAAGAAGAAAAAGTGCCACCTAAAAAGAATGAGCCTAAAAAAAATAACAATATAATTTTTGATTTACTTAAACTATATAAAATATTTTGGAAGATAGTTTTATTTATTTTAGTCTTTATTTTTTTATTTATTTTAATTTTAAAGATAAATAAGTTAAAAACTAAAAAAGTTCAAACAGAAGACATTCAAGAACAATTAAAGTTATTAGATATAAAAAAAGGTGAAATAACAGTAGCATTAACAGCCAAAAGAAATTGTCATTTGCGGGTTAAAATAGATGGAAAAATATTTTTTGATGGTATAATTAAAGAAAAAGATAAAGAGATGTGGAAGGCAGATAAAGAAATAGAGTTAAGTATAAGTGATGGTTCAAGTGTTTATATAGAGGTAAATGGTCAGCCTCTTCCTGTTTTAACCTCTATTCCAAAAAAAATAAAAAGTCTTAAAATAAATCATACCGGAATATATATAGAAAAATAATTATTTATTTGAAGTATTATTAGATGGATTTTCTTGTTTTTTTTCTTTTGGAAGTCTTCCTATAAATACATTTGGTATAGCCTCTTTCCATTCCAATTCTTTTATATCATCTTTTGGATTTTTTGAAGTTACTATTATAAGTCTATCTTGTGGTCTTAATTTTTTAACCCATTCTTTGTATGCTTCAAATGCTCCAAATGTATATTGAATGTTTCTATATATTTTTAGGTCTTCTTCCGGCATAAGAGATGGTTCAAATCCTAAAACATAACGCCAATTTGCTTTTGGATTTTCATAAAATGTATCGTAAAATATACCCATACTTGCTGAATATATAATCCCACCATCCTCTGGCATCCAATCAGAATAATTTTTATTATCTTTATGCAATCTTATTTTAAAAAGTGGTGCAGACCATCTGCTTGAAATATCAGAAGTAGTCATAAGAAAAATAGTAAATGCTGTTACAAAGACTATGCCAACTCTTTTTAAAGAGTTTTCATTTATATATTTGCTACATATCTCTTCAAATTCTTTTATTAACCAGACTAAAAATCCAACAACTCCAAAATCTATCCAAAACCTTATAACATAAAATCCTAAAATCCAAGATATACCCATAAATATAAATACCGGATTATAAACTTTTTTTATATTGAAATCTTTTCTTAAAAAAGACCAGATTAATAATATTGAGATTGTTGTTATAAGTAAAGTATTGCCTAATGCGGGTTGAAATTCAGTAACTAACATTCTTGTTGATTCCGCATTTAAACATTTTGTATTTAACATTATTGTCTGATAAAAAAAGTATAGAGGTTTAGTTGTAAGTATTGCCGCTATAATTATTCCAATACTTATTGATATACCTAATTTAACTGCTTTTTTGTATTCTTTTGCAAGTAAAAATGAACCACTTAATAAAATTAAATGTATAAACCAGCTTAGAGTGTGAATATATATATCTATTGCAATAATTAATACTGTTAGAATATATACTATTTTAGGGATATTTTCTTTATATTTTGTCCAAAGAAACAGAATGAACATAATAGCAGCCATACTAAATATAAAAGGTCTTCCAAATAGAATTCTATATAGTAGTTCTCTTTCTACAAGAAAGGCTATAAGTAATGCCAATAGATATGCTTCATGCCTTTTCGTAAAAAATATAGGTACAACTGTAAATATAGTAAATAAAAAAACAACAGAAAAGATAAGTAATTCTTCAATATCACATTTTGTAATTTTATGAAAGAGACTTAAAAGTTTATGCCAACCTATATGTGGATCAATTAAAATGTCTTTTCTTAATACTAAAATCTCACTCCAGGGTTTTTTTGATATTACTTTTGCGCAGTGTCGTAACGCGTCGTCGCTTGGCATATAACCATAGGAGAGGATTTTAGTAGGTATAAAGACAATTAGAATGATAGATATTATAAGTACAATTAGAGGAATAAGACTTTCATTCCCTTTATTTTCTATATGCATTAAAATAATAATACCAAAAAAAAATAATTATTCAAGATTTATTTGTTATACCAATATAATAGTTATCTTTATACAAAGTAGAGATGATAGGCAAAATTAGTAAAATGCCACTTTTGAGAATATAAACTTAGAAGATATAAACATAGTGATCTCTTATGATAGAATAGGTTAGTTATTTTGTTTTAGGTAGTGATTATAAAAAATATATGGGTGTTCAGGAAAAGATAAATATTGCTATAATAGAGGAATTTAAAAAACACAATATTGAATTTGCCTATCCAACACAGACAATTTTTTTAAATAAATTATAATTTTTAATTTCAATAAT
>Ga0272448_1002271_pt1 | contig 24395 bp, 30 predicted proteins | sample YNPCB0191_FD_202220 | JGI IMG/M metagenome (GOLD analysis project Ga0272448, IMG submission 202220) | Hot spring sediment microbial communities from Yellowstone National Park, WY, United States - YNP-CB-019-1 | ecosystem: Environmental > Aquatic > Thermal springs > Hot (42-90C) > Sediment... | reverse complement strand
AAACCGTGGGCTTTCTCGCCGAGTGCATGTAATAAGAGAATCGAGTGCAATCTTGGCTCATCTAAAGAGTCGAGGGGGAAAGGTTGAAAGAGATAGTCACCATGGTCGGGGAGGGGCAGGCATCCAAGGGATTCAGATTTGTAGCCTCGACCCCGCCCGAAGTATGTAAGCGATGCAGACTCTTCAGCGCTTGCATGGGAAGGCTCGTGCCGGGGCGTGTGTACGAGGTTATAGAGGTGAGAGACAAGTGGCACTACTGCGAACTGTACGAAGGGAAGGTCGTGGTGGCTAAAGTGGCCGAGGCGCCTATGGAGGTGCTTGTGAAGGCCCAGTTTGCGGTAGAGGGGGCGATAATATCCTTCGTCTATGAGGATTGCAGGGAGAAGGGGTGCACACTTAAAGGTTATTGTATGCCAGAAGGGATCAAAAAAGGTACGAAAGTCAAGATAACAAAAATAATGGAGGACGTTTCAGAGCTCGCTTTGTGTGGAAAGAACCTTAGGAAAGTCCATGTCATCACTGTGGAATGATGGCTAAGCTGGCGGATTATAGAATGCCAGGAGTTATTGGGTCTTCTCTACTTTTTGTTCTGCCTCAGCCTTCGGTTCAGCACCTGCTCCTGTTTTCTGTCCGGTTTCAGCTTCGACTTGAGGTGCCTTCTCTGTAGCGGCTTTCTCCGGCTTTGCCTTCTCAGCTGGCCTTATCTTGTGCGTCTCGATGAACTGGACTGATGTTATGTCTTCAAAGTGTTTTCCGAGATCCCTCGCAATCCCCTTCTTTGCGAACTGTATGTCCTCCAAAGTGAAAGACTCCTCAGGCATCTCAATAGTTACTATGCTCCCGATCTTGGAGATTATGAACTTCTCTTTTGGAATCCCGCGGATCCTTCTGTGGACGAGTTCCCTGATCTTCTCAAGAGGATCGGTCAAGATCTTTCTGACAGCCACCTTTGCCAGTATCATTCTGCCGGAGAGCGGGTGGTTGTAATCGAGCGTGACCCTCCCGCTGCCCACACTTCTGACCGTCGCGATCGCGCCCCCCACCTCTATCCGACCGCCTGGCTTCGGCGTTATGCCCTGACGAGTCAGCTCTCTCGCAGGGATTATTCTGACCTTTGAAGGGTCTCTCTCGCCGAATGCCTTCTCGGGGGGTATCTCGAATGTCTTTTCTTGACCTTCCTCAAGTCCGATAAGGTTCTCTTCCAGCCCCTTGATTATCCAGCCCTGACCCACTACAATGAGGCGCGGCTCGTACACATTTTCAGGGTTGTAAACGTTGGCAGACTTTGCCTCCTCCTCCAAGGTTGTGTCAAAAACCTCCTCTGTGTCCTTGATCTTCAGGACGTAGTCTAAGAGCACGAAATCTCCATTTTTGATTGCCATTTATGATGCACCAACCAGTCGGAAGAGTAACAACATGTGCCTCTTTAAAACCTTTTCCTTCGGAGAAATGGGAAGGTTCATTTTGTAGCCAGAGGGAATGATTTCTGGGTGGGGTCATTTGGGAAGAGAGGTTGAGGTTAAGGCTGAGGTTGAGGAGGACCTGAGTGAGAGGATAGAGAAGGCAGGGGGTAAGCGCCTCAGGGAGGTCTTCCAAGAGGACGTCTATTTCAGGCACCCTTGTAGGGACTTCGCGGAGAGGGACGAGGCCCTGAGGCTCCGGAGGGAGGGGGAGAATTACACCTTGACTTTCAAGGGTAGGAGGGTTGGGGCGGGGGCGAAGATGAGGGAAGAGATAGAGGTGAGCTTGGAGGATCCTGAGGGGGCTGTGAGCCTGCTCGAGAGGCTTGGCTTTGAGAAGGCCTTTGTGATAAGGAAGAGGAGGAGGGAGTTCCTGGTGGATGGGGTGCTGGTCTCGCTCGACGATGTCGAAGGGCTGGGGAGGTTTGTGGAGATGGAGGTTTTAATGAAGGAGGACTCACCGGAGGAGGCGGAAAGGTTGAAGGATAGATTGTTGAGGGTCTCGGAGATGCTCGGTATAGATAAAAATAGGCTCACAACGGAGTCTTACCTTGAGATGCTTGTTTCCAAGAGCTCCTCCTCAAAGCATTGAACATAGTGCTCCATTATTGCGATCCTCCTTTTTGCGATCTCCTTTGCAGAATTGGTGTGGAGGAGGGACGGCAGGTTTAGGAGCTTCTTCCTGACGTGCTCCAAGATTCTGGGAGGGGGCAGAGCCCGCTCTGTGTTGTACTGGATGGTACGGTATATGCCAGTGGCGCCCATCGCGTCGAGTTTGTCGGCGTCAGACAGCACCTTTGCCTCTAGCGACTTGGGAATCCTTCCACTGGTGTAGCTGTGGCTTGCGATGGCTTCGTGGACCGCGCTGCAGATGTTATCGCCAAATCCCATAGTCGAGAGAACGGAACGTGCAAACTCTGCGCTTTGCATGGCATGATCCTCGCTTACGCGGATTACGTCGTGGAAGAGGGCAGCTAGGTCCAGCACAAGCAGGTCAGCCCCCTCCTTTTCTCCTATCTTCTTACACAGTGTACGAACCCTCTCTACGTGTTCCCACCCGTGGGAGCCTACATCGTCGAAGGCTGCCTTGCACATTGCCTCGATGTAGCGGATTGCGCCCTTGTAGAAAGAGCTACGCTGTCCAGAGCTGGACATCAACATTCTCACCGCTCAGCGTCACTATCGCGTAGTTCCCCCTCATTGCGGGACCTGGGTTGAAGACGAGTGTTTTACCGATGGTCTCCTTGCCGCGCGCCTCGTGTATGTGACCGCATTGCAACGCCCTGGGGGAAAGTTTCAGGATAAGGTCGCGAAGTGCCTTGCTGCCAACATGCGCCCCACCCCTTGTCAGGTCCACCACAGCCCCGAGGGGAGGGTTATGGGTGACCAAGAAGGTTGCCGAGCCCCCGCATTTTGAGTAGGCGCCACTTATGTTCCGGACGAGTGTATCCTCCTCCACCTCGAAGGGGGTCTCGAAAGGCGTAGGCGTTGATCCCCCCGAGCCGACGAAGGCGATTTCCCCAATTTTGTGGCAATTTGCCTCGAGGCATACGCCCAAGGAATTGATGCCAGTTTTATACTCGGGAGGGTCGCAGTTTCCCAGTACGTAGAAGAATGGTCTTCCAGCCTCGCTTACTATCCCGAGGATTTTTTTGAGAACTTCTGACGACCCGAAGTGGGTTATATCTCCGGAGATAGAGATGGCGTCTATTCTGTAAGAGTTGAGAGAGGACTCTAGGATCGATCTCAGAGAGGATTCCTTGCCATGTATGTCTGAAAGGGCGAGGATGGTAATTGTTTTCGACATGGCAACCACCACAAAGTTTTACTTAGAGATAATGGTTTTTGCTTTTTAAGGTGTCTGTTTTGTGCCTAGCTATACCCGCTAAGGTAGTGAGGATTGAGGGAGATAGGGCTGAGATAGAGATAGGCGGGGTGAAGAGGGAGGCCTCGCTCGCGCTGGTCGCAGATGCAGGGGTTAATGTTGGGGATTATGTACTCGTACACACCGGATACGCCATAGCCAAGATAAGAGAGGACGAGGCCGAAGAGATATTGAAGGCGTGGAAAGAGGTCCTAGCTGAGGGGTAATTGGCTGTTGTTCTCAAAGTTTAGGGACAGGAAACTTGTGGAGAAGGTGACCCAGAAGATCGAGGAGGAGTCCAAGGGGATAACTGTCAGGATTATGCATGTCTGCGGGACCCATGAGTGGACGATCACGCACTTCGGGATAAGGGACCTTTTGCCGAGCAATGTTGAGGTTGTCGCTGGCCCTGGATGCCCGGTCTGCGTGACTCCCGGGAGCGAGATCGACATGATCGCAGAACTATCTACGAAGGATGGGGTAGCAGTGACGACTTTTGGTGATGTGATAAGGGTCCCCGGAACTAGGACCTCCCTATCTGAGGCGAAGGCAAGAGGCGGAGATGTGAGGCTTGTGTACGGCATAGAGGAGGCGGTCAGGATAGCGAGGCAGGAGAGGAAGAAGGAGGTCGTTCACTTCTCTATAGGGTTTGAGACTACAGCGCCGATGGCAGCGGTGGAGATACTGAAGGGACCGCCTGAGAACTTCAGCATATTCAGCACGCACAAATTGATACCGCCGGCGATGGAGTTTCTCCTCAAATCTGGGCTGAGCTTGGACGGGTTCATCTGCCCAGGGCACGTCTCTACGATTATTGGCGTTAAGCCCTATAGGGGGCTGGCAGAGAGATACAGGAAGCCGATGGTGGTGGCGGGGTTCGAGCCGCTGGACGTTTTGCTGGGCATATTGAGCATTGTGAGGCAGGTCAAGGAGGGAGGGTGGGGGGTTGAAAACGAGTACACGAGGGCTGTGAGGGAAGAGGGGAACGTCATAGCCCTGAAAGCCATAGGCGACGTATTTGAGGTAGCAGACTCTTGGTGGAGGGGAATAGGCAGGATAGAAGCATCAGGGCTTAAGCTCAGGGGGCACTTTGAGGAGTTCGACGCATCCAAGAAGTTCGGGCTTGAGGCGCCCCCAGCTGACTACATGCCGGAGGGGTGCGGGTGCGGTGAGGTTCTGAAGGGGGTGATTAAGCCAGAGGATTGTCCGTTGTTCGGAAAGGAGTGCACCCCTAACCACCCAATCGGACCCTGCATGGTTAGCCTTGAGGGTACGTGTTCCATAATCTACAAGTACAGAAGTTTGAGATGGTGAGCTACTCCACGACTAAAGTCGGGAGCTTCCAGCGTTTAGAGTAGGCTTTACGCCTATCTCCTCATTTGCTGGTTTGGGAGGCTCACAGCTCCCCCATCCCATAGAGCTCATTACCCTATGGGCTATATTTATACATGCGTTTAAATCCCTATCGTATTCCATTCCACACTTTGGACATTTAAACACTCTCCCTTTAACTTGGGCAACATGCCCACACCTATGGCATGTTTTAGAGGTGTTCCTTGTCTCTTTCTTCGTTAAATATTTGACTTCTATTCCTTCGAGAAGAGCCTTATATTCGATGATTGTTTGAAGCTTTCTGAAGGGTAGCGAGTGGAACCTTCTGTTGAGCCTCTTAGACTTCTTGAAATTGCTCCTTATCCCGTTCAAACCCTCCATTACTATTATCGGCTTTGGAAACTGTTTAGCGTATTCTACTATCTGGTTGGCTATTATGTGCAGTTCCTGATTTACCTTGTCCCTCTCTTTACCTTTAAGCTCCTTGACCTTCTTGAGGAGCTTCTTCTCCTGAAGCTTTCTCCTGATGTGGTTGTACAGCCCTCTTATCTTCTTGATCTCCTCGCCTCTCCAGAACTGCCCCTTCATGGGCTTGCAAGGGTCATTCTTCGATAATGCAACTGCAACGGCTAGGTTGTGCTCGCCCCTGTCTATCGCTATAACGGTCTCGGGTTCATCGGGAACTTCAACAGCCTTCTTTAGAACGAAATGAGCATACCACTCTCCTTCGCGTTTAACCATCTCAACGGTCGTGAACTGCCATTCGCCTCTAAGAGCTTCCTCAATCCTCTGCCTCTCTCCGAAGAGTATCGGTAGGCTGACTCTCTCCCTTCTATTCAAGCTCAGCGTCAGCCAGTACGGTGTCAAGACGTTTGTCGTCTCAGAGAAGCTGTAGCACCTACTGTCGAAGCGAATGGATGCCCTTTTAAGCCTTAAAGTGCTGTTCTCTTTCCTGGTTTCCTCGAAGCCTTTCAATATCTCAACGGCCTTGTCCCTTGCCGTCTGGATTAGGGCAGTGTTGAGGTTGAAGAGTTCTTTGGCTCTCTTATAGCCGTTTTCGTGTAGAACACTTTTTGACGTTGAGTTGAAGCTGAGATACCACTTCACAAGCCCAAAGTACTCGCTGAGAACTCTGTTTAAGGCTAAAACCTTCAGCCTGTTAGGTTGAAAAACTCTTCCAACGACGCATACCTGAAGATCCTTCTTCACGGGAACATCCCAAGCATTCCTTCAGCACATGACTATTTAATCCTAGCCGATTCATCCCAGAGCTTAAGCTCTGGGTTTTCTGGGCACCCTCTCTTTATAATGGCGCGTACTTAATGGATAGATGTAGCTATTCATTAGTTCCCTCTACTCGGAATCATATCAGATACCCGCTCTCTTCCCGGGGGGAGCCCTCGCCGACTGATTGTAAAGGATTCTCTGCGAAGGGCATCAAAGGTCCTTTAGGAATGGGAGGGCGGCGCTGATCCCAGACCCGGGAGGGGCTTTGTAATTCAGCTCCTGGAGCGACGCCTCCACCGAAGAGATTGTCGTCAGGACTTCCTTTGGAGTGATTACCCCCATATTTCCTATTCGGAATATTGAATCCTTCAATGTGCCAAACCCCCCTGCGACTACCACGCCGTACTTCTTTCGCATGATCTCTCTCAGGTCTTTTGAGGCCACACCGGCGGGGGTGTTCACGGCTATCACCACGTTTGACCTGCTTCTCTCTTCGGCAAAGAACGAGAGCCCCATGGCAGAGAATGCGGAGTAGTATGCCATGGAGGCTTTTTTGTGCCGCCCTATCCACCTCTCTAGACCATATTCCAATATCATCTGGAGGGCCTCGTCCAGGGCAAAGATCAAGTTCACGGCGGGTGTGAAGGGCGTCTCCCTCTTCTCGTCCCTAAACTTACGGTACTTTATAAGGTCAAAATATTCGGTCCTGGGCTTGGCCCTCTCGATCATCTTCCAAGCGTCCTTGCTGACAGATATGAGCGCCAAACCTGGCGGCGTCGCGAGGCACTTCTGGGTCGCGGTTATGCAGACATCCACGCCCCACTTGTCCGTCGGCAGGTCGTCCCCGCCCAGAACGGATATGGCGTCGACTATGAAGAGGAGACCACGATCTTTGACGACCTTCCCGATCTCTGGGAGATCCCTGACCGTGGTTCCTGTCGAGGTTTCGTTGTAGACAACCGCAACTGCCTTTATTTCGGGGTCTTTTTCGAGGGCAGAGGAGATGAGCTCTTTAGTTGGGGTCTTCCCCATCTCGACCTTGAGCTCAACAACCTTAACCCCGTAGACCTTGAAGGCGTCTGAGAGCCTCTCGCTGAAGGTGCCATAGACGGGGACTAGGACCTTCTCTCCGGGGAGCAATATATTGCTCGCAGCGCACTCAACTCCCCCAGTTCCGGAGGAGGTAAGGACAAATAGGTCGTTTTCGGTTTGGAAGACCCTCTTGGCGTTCTCGAGTAAACGCGAGAATATCTCGTGGAATTCCGCCCCCCTGTGATTTATCATGGGTTTGCACATCGCGGAGTAGACCCTCGGGGGGACATTCGTCGGACCAGGGAGCATTATGAGCTGAGGCAGACTCAAATAAGGCACCTCTGTATGAGATTATTTAAGGAGATTATATAGGTTTCTCAGGGTGGAGATTATGATAGTTACGCTTACCACAGATTTTGGTGGGCATTACGTGGGCATTATGAAGGGGGTTATAAAGAGGATAGCGCCCACCGCAGAGGTGATCGACCTGGGGACGGATGTGCAGCCTTTCGATGTGAAGGGCGGAGCCTTCGTGCTCTATTCATCCTACAAGTACTTCCCTCCAGGGACGGTGCATGTGGCGGTTGTCGATCCTGGTGTAGGCTCAGAAAGGAGGGCGATAGCAGTCAGAAGCAGGAACTACTACTTTGTAGGTCCAGACAACGGGGTGCTAATTCCCGCCGCGAGGGAGGACGGGGTGGTTGAGATGAGGGAGATCTCCAACAGGGAACTCTTCTTGGAAGATATCTCGAGTACTTTTCACGGCAGAGACATATTTTCGCCAGTGGCAGCCTTCCTGGCGAATGGGGGTGAATTTGAGAAGGTAGGCGGGAAGGTCGAGATAGTCAAAGATTTGGAGTTCTTTAGGGAGGTTAGTGAGGGTAGAGCTGAAGGCGAGGTTCTATTCGTTGATCGCTTTGGAAACCTTGTGACCAGCCTAATTGAGGGTGACTTGGCCGAAAAGGAGTGCGTGATCGAGTTCGAAGGAAAGAGGCTTAGGGCGAGGCATGCTAGGACATATTCCGAAGGCAGGGAGGGGGAGATCCTCATCATAAAGGGCAGCAGCGGGCACTATGAGATCTCCGTCAGGGAGGGCAGCGCCAAGGAAGTTACTGGCTTAGGGGTTGGCAGGCGGTTTGCGATTTTGGATCCTTGAGACCCTGCAAGGGACGGACAGGAGTTTTATTCCGACAGTGTTAAAGCCATGAAGAGACCTAATACTTATAGCACGTTTGGAGGGGAGATGGTTGAGGGCGCTCCTTATAGGAAGATACCAGCCGTTCCACAAGGGGCATTTAGAGGTAATTAGGTGCATACTGAAGGAGGCGGACGACCTCATAATAGGCATAGGGAGTGCGCAGATAAGCCACACCATAGATAACCCGTTCACAGCCGGCGAGAGGATAACTATGATTTCGAGCGCGCTCAGGGAGGAGGGACTGATCGAGAGGTGCAGCTACATAATCCCGATTCCCGACGTTTGGAACAACGCACTGTGGGTGACGCATGTAAAGTCCTTGACCCCCCACTTTGATGTGGTCTACACTGGGAACCCATTAGCGAGGAGGCTCTTCAGGGAGGGAGGGATAGAGGCCAGGGAGCAGCCACTCTTTGACAGGGCGAAGTATTCTGGGACCGAGATAAGGAGGAGGATGCTCAGCGGTGAGGAATGGGAGAGTTTGGTACCACCAGCCGTAGTTAAGGTCATAAAGAGCATCGGTGGGGTTGAGAGGCTCAGGGACATAACGAGGAGCGATAAGATAACATATCTGAGGCCAGGAGAAACTTCTCCATGACCTTACCATTCTGTATTTTGACCCCTTCCTGGATAAGAAGGATCTCTTTGATTTTTGTCCCGTGGGCACCTGAATAGCCCCCTAGGGACAGGTCTGACCTGATGACCCTGTGGCAGGGTATTATGACGGGGAAAGGGTTCCTGGCAAGGGCGTTTCCGACCGCCCTCTGTGCATTCGGCTTTCCAAGGGCGGCTGCTATGCTCCTGTAGGTGGCAACCCTGCCTTTAGGTATCATGGTCGTCATGATGAGCACCTGCTTCTGAAATTGCGGGATACCATAATATGAGAGGCGGATGTTTTTAATTCCAGAGTTTAAGGCTGATGTGAACTGTTCAACAATTGTTGGGTCAGGCACAGACTCAAAGTACTCCTTAATGCGCCTTGCAGCCAAAGAAATGGTCAAAGACCTGCGGGATTCTTCTGGGCTGGTGCTTGGAATGGAGTTGGCTATCAGGCGGAGGTCGTGATCGAAGGCTAAAGAGAACCAATTGGAGCCGAGCTTTATAGTGGAGATCTTTACGGGTATTTCGATCACTCTATCGCTACCTCGGGAGTTTGGCCACTCGACAATAGAGTTAAATTTCGTATGTAGAAAAGATTAACTCATGCCCGCAGTGCTTGAATTGGATGGCTCCTACGGGGAGGGCGGGGGGCAGCTCCTTAGGAGTGCGGTGGCGCTTTCGTGCCTCACTGGCAGACCGATCAGAGTCTTCAATATAAGGGGAAGAAGACCAAAGCCAGGTCTGCAGCCACAGCACATGACGGCCTTAAAGGCTGCGGCAGAGGTATCGGGCGCCTTTGTGGAAGGGCTCTCAATAGGCAGCATGCAGATCTACTTTGAGCCGAAAGATGTCCTTGGCGGGAAGTACACATTCGATATAAAGACCGCTGGCAGCGTGACGCTAGTCATGCAGACGCTACTGCCGATACTCTCCTTCGCTAAAAGACCGTCAGAGGTTACTGTAATCGGAGGCACGGATGTCCCGTGGAGCCCGACTGTAGACTACTTCAAGTATGTAGCCCTCGATGCGTTCAGGAGGATGGGCTTGAACTGTAGTTTGGAGCTCCTGAGAAGGGGGCATTACCCCAGAGGGGGAGGGAGGGTTGTTTTGGCGGTCAGACCTGCCAGGGCTCTTTTGCCCATGACCGCTGTGAAGAGGGGCAAGGCAGTGGCTGTGAGGGGCATCTCACATTGCACGAACCTGCCGGCGCATGTGGCAAGTAGACAGGCATCCTCTGCCGTCAGAATCATAAAGGATGCGGGGATGGAGGATGTAAGGGTGGCCGAAGAGAGGGGCGAGGGGGACGGGCCTGGTAGCGGGGTAGCCCTGTGGGCAGAGATTGAGGGTGGACCAAACATAGGCGCAGACGCCCTTGGGGCGAAGGAGAAGAGGGCAGAGGAGGTGGGCAGGGAGGCAGCGGAAAAGCTCCTGGCAGAGTTGAAGACAGGAATGGCTGTAGATAGGCACCTCGGGGACATGCTCATCATTTATGTGGCGATGGCAAAGGGGCGGTCTGAGATCGGGGTGACTGAGCTGACCATGCATGCGGAGACGATGATCTGGCTGACGGAAAGGTTCCTAGGGGTGAAGTGGTCGGTGGTTAAAGGACAAGGAGGGTCTGCGACCTTGGGGGTGGAGGGGGCGGGCATATATTAAGGGTCACAGCGATCCTATGATTGGCAAGTTGAATTGATTCCATTATGTGCTCATTTTAAAATTTGAAATTAAATTTAACATTAACATTTTCTTGATTTTAAATTCCTTATCATTCTCGCTCTTCGGAGAGACCCCGTTCTTCTTGGTTCTGAAGATGGTTGCAAATTTTTTAGATTGGCTGGCGGTTGATTACCAAAATGGAACACATTCACTATGGTTTTTCAAGTTCGGTCAGGACAGAATTGATGAAGTCCTCCAGCCCCTGCCCTTGGGCAGCAGCCATCCTCTTGCACGGGCCAAATATAGACTCGGCGGAGGCTATCTGGGAGGGGGTGGATATGTCGGTCTTGTTGAAGAATGTGATGAACTTGTTGGTGCTGAGGGTTCTCCTCAGTTCGTCATAGAGGGACTTCTGGTCATTGAGGGTGAAGCCGTTGGACTCGGAGACGTCCACTATGAAGGCGACCAGCCCGGGGAGGCGGCTCAGCGCAGAGATCGCGAGCATCTCAGCCTCGCTCCTCTTTTCAAGCGGTCTGTCTAGGAGACCGGGCGTGTCAACTACCTGCAGCCGTCTGCCGCCGACCTCGACGTGGCCGATTATTACCTCCTTGGTTGTAAAGGGGTAAGAGCGGACCTCTGGCTTTGCGGAGGATATAGCCCTCACTATTGTTGACTTGCCGACCCCCGGGTACCCTGCCAATATCACGGTGGGCATATCCGGGTCTGCGGCCGGAAGATCCTTCATCTTTTCTCTGATTGAAGATAGAGCAGATAAGTCGTCCTCAAGTCCTCTGATCAGCGAGGAGAGGCGCCCCATGAAGCCCCTTCTGACCGTTGCAGCCTCACCTGGGGTCGAGGCGTGTTTGAGGTTTGAGATGGAAGAACGGCTGATCTCCCTGATGACCCTGGATGTCCTGCTTACGCGCCCAAGGAGAGCCTTGGTCTTTGCCACTCCAAATGTTATCTCTAGGATGTCCCTGTAGAATGGGTGAATGCTCTCTATGGATGGGAAGGACTTGACAAGGTGCTCAAGGTATCCAGCAGAGATCCTCTCTGCGGTTCTGATCCTGGCGGTCTCCCTCCTCTTCGCTTTGACTAAGGCGGGCAGCCTCTGGGGCATGGAGACCTCTGCCTCCATAGACTCGCGGAGTGATTTGTTTATGAGCTCCTCAGCAGTCAGGACTGTTGGGATCTTCTCGAAAGGCTGCCTCAATGGGGTCTCCTCCACAGTATCTCTTCGCCCTTCCTTATACATAAGACCCTGTGGTAAGGTATAACGGCGTCCTCACATATTATCGCCCTAGGGGCAACGTCCTTGATCTCCTCCCCCCTAATCACCTTGGTGTCGCCCGGCACGCCCCTGTGGACTATAACGACCTCTACGCCATTCAGCCCCTCAGGGAATGTCCACCTGATCTTGTTCAGCACCTCTCTAATGGTTGGCATTTCTCATCAACAAAGTAAAAGCTTATTTAATCCGCTACTCATCCTTTGAGTGTTGAAGGGGGATTTTAAATATTGCCTGAGGCGCAAATTGGGTACCCACCGGTGGGTGCAACCACAGTAGGCATAGTCTGTAAGGACGGCGTGGTTCTAGCTTCTGAGAAGAGGATCTCTTACGGTTATTCAATAATGAGTAAGGCGGGGAAGAAGGTTTTCTTGGTGAATGAAAGGATCGGTGTGGCATTCGCGGGCTTGGTCTCAGATGCGCAGGCAATCCTGAGAAGGCTCGGGGCCGAAGTCCGGCTATACGAGCTGGACTACCACAAAAGGATGAGCGTCAGGTCCGCTGCGAAGCTCCTAGCAAATATACTCTACTCCCAGAGGTACTACCCGGTATTCACCGAGACGATCGTGGGAGGGGTTGACGAGGAGGGCAACAGGCTCTTCGTCCTCGATCAGCTTGGATCACTCATCGAGGACAAGTTCGCTGCGCTCGGCACTGGCGGGGCCATGGCTATAAGCGTCATTGAAGAGGGTTACAAGGACGGAATGGGAATTGAGGAGGCTAAGGAGCTTGCCGTGAAGGCGGTGAGGGCTGCCATCTCTAGGGATGTGGCGTCAGGAGACGGCGTGGACGTTGCAATCATCACCAGGGACGGGGCTAAGGAGGAGTTCTTTCCCGCCAAGTAGTGGCTGGTAGTTTTGGTAGAGGGGCCATTCAGGACGCTGAGATCGCAGGGTTACCAGATAGTTGGCAGGCACTCAGCAGTGAAGACCTGCCACTGGGTCAGAAAGGCGCTTACGGAGGGGAAGATCTGCTACAAGGGGAGGTTCTACGGCATAGAGACGCACAGGTGCCTCCAGATGAGTCCGGCGGTGGTCTACTGCACCAACAGGTGCGTCTACTGTTGGAGGCCGCTGCCAGGCGAGAGGGGTTTTGAATGGGCTGGCGGCAGGATACCGGCGGAGGACGAGCCGAAAGAGATAGTGGACGGGGCTGTAGAGGCGCACAGGAGAGCACTGAGCGGCTACAAGGGCAACCCGAAGGTCCCGGAGGAGAGGTACGAGGAGGCAATCCGACCTAGGCACGTGGCAATAAGCCTGAGTGGCGAGCCAACCCTCTACTCCAAGCTCTCTGATCTGATCGAGGAGTTCCACAGGAGGGGCATGACAACCTTTCTTGTCACCAACGGAACAAACCCTAGGGCGCTGGAGGGTCTCAAGGAGCCCACGCAACTGTACGTCTCTGTGAGTGCGCCTTCGGAGGAGGTCTACAGGCGGGTCTGCAGACCATGTGCCGAAGGGAACTGGGAAAGCTTAATGAGGACCGTTTCCATGCTCAAGACCTTCAAGTGCCCCACCGTGGTCAGGATCACGCTTGTGAAGGGGTTAAATATGGAGGACCCAGATGGATATGCAAGGGTCCTGAATATGGGCAACCCCACATATGTTGAGGTGAAGGCGTACATGCATGTAGGGTCGTCGATATGGAGGCTTGGGGCTGAGGCGATGCCCAGCCACGAAGAGGTTTTGGAGTTCGCGGGAGAGGTGGCCAAGAGGTCCGGGTATGACCTGGTTGACGAGGTGCCCGCGAGCAGGGTTGCCCTCCTCAGCAGGGTTTCTAAGAGGGTGCAGGTCTGTGAGGATCGCAGAGATAGTCTCCGAGATAAACAGAACGCTTAAGTTGAAGGATGAGAGGAGGGAGAGGCTGATCTCCTACTCTAGGGAGGTTATTAGGAGGTCGGGGAGCACGATACTGGCCATCCACAGGGGGGACTCTGCCAGCGCTGCCGAGAACTTGGAGGCGGCCCGCCAGGCACTCCATAGTTCGCTGGAGGTTTGCAGGGATCAGCCTGAGTACCTCTACCTAGGCGCCCTACCCCAGGCCATGCAGGAGTTCGCCGAGGCCTCCATAGTTATGGCTGTACTTAGAGGGGAGGACCTCCCAACGCCAGAGGAGGTCGGGGTCCCCCCAGAGGCGTACATTGCCGGGCTTGCGGACGCTGTCGGAGAGATGAGGAGGTATGCCCTGGACTCTCTGAGGAAGGACAACATGGAGGAGGCCGAGAGGATGCTCAAGGTGATGGAGGAGGTTTACGTCTCCCTGAAAGGTTTGGACTACCCGAGGGCAGTTGTGCCGAACCTGAAGAGGAGGGTGGACATGATAAGGAGGCAGGTAGAGGAGACTAGGGCCGACGTGACGTTGGCCCACCATGGGAGGCTGATAAGGGGGAGCATCGAGAGGGCAATGGACAGGCTCAAGGGGGGAGGGGCATGAGGATAAACATCAGGGAGATCTTGGAGAGGGCGGAGAGGGACTTTGAGGGGTGCTGGAGGGAGACGGGGAGCCTCGTTGGGGGGAAGGGGGCTTACAGGGCTGGAAGGAAGGGGAGCCCGCACGTGCTCATGGAGACCATAAACAGGCTTCGGGAGGCTTACCTGGACCTGGGATTCGACGAGGTCGTAAACCCAATGATAGTCGACGAGGCAGACATATACAAGCAGTACGGTAGCGAGGCGCCCGCCATACTGGACAGGTGCTACTACCTGGCAACACTGCCAAGACCAGACGTTGGCATAGGGTCCAAGGAGATAGAGGCGATAAGGCGGGCGGGAGGACCGGTTGACCAACAGAGCCTCGAGAGGCTCAGGGTAACGCTCCACGATTACAAGAAGGGCAGGATAGACGGAGACGACCTCGTGGAGAAGATATCCGAGGCCCTGAACGTTGAGGATACTGTGGCGCTGAAGGTATTGAACGAGGCTTTCCCGCAGTTCAGCAGGCTGGAGCCCATCCCTACCAAGCAACTCCTGAGGTCGCACATGACCAGCGCCTGGTTCCTGACATGTGCCGCCGTTCAGCACAAGCTGGAGAGGCCGATAATGCTGTTCTCTGTGGGGCTGAGGGCGAGGAGGGAGCAGCAGGAGGACGCGAAGCACCTGAAGTTCCACCACGCAGCCTCATCGGTGATAATGGATGAGGAGGTCTCGGTCGAGGACGGGAAGGTGGTGGCTGGCGAGATCCTGAAGAGGCTTGGATTCAAGGACGTGAGGTTCGAGAGGAAGAAGATAACTGCGAAGTACTACGCCCCGGGGACGGAGTACGAGGTCTTCGCTAGGCTTGGCGGGTCAGACTGGTTTGAGGTCGTGGACTTTGGGCTCTACAGCCCGATCGCGCTGGCAAGGTACGGGATAGAGTTCCCTGTGCTGAACATAGGGATAGGGGTCGAGAGGGTGGCTGCACTCCTTTATGGGTACAACGATGTTAGGGAGCTCTCTTACCCGCAGTTCTACGGGGAGTGGATCTTGTCCGATGCAGCCCTGGCGAGGCAGATCAGGTTCTTGGAGGAGCCGGTCACCGAAGAGGGGAGGGCTCTCGAGAGGGCGATAGTCAGGGCGATTGAAGAGAACAGGGACGCGAAGAGCCCATGCGAGTTCTTGGCTTACGAGGGGATCGTGGGGGGAAGGAGGGTAGTCGTGAAGGTCTTTGAGCCGGACCCGAACGTGAAGCTGGTCGGACCTGCGGCGTTCAATGAGGTGGTTGTGTACAATGCGAACATCCTCGGGGTTCCAGAGAGAGGGATGGAGAAGGTCAGTTTGGTGGAGGAGGCAAGGGAGAAGGGTGTGAGGACCGGGATCAGGTACGTGGACGCCATAGCCAAGGCTGCCGCAGCCAGAGTAGAGAGGGAAGGAGAGGTTGAGATGAGAGTCAGGATGGCGAAGCTCCTCAGCGACATAAACCTGAGGCTCACCGATGTGGGAATGAGGTACATCACGAGCAAGGGCGGGAAGATCGACGTGAGAGGACCGGTATTTGTCGGGGTATATTCGAGAGTTGCCCCCTGAGGATGGAATGAGTCGAGCATTGGCGTCAAGATGAACTGGAGGGCGGGCGGAAACTCGAGGGATGGGGCAGCTTCCTCGCGGTGGTCCTATGATTTTTGATGTGGGGAGGGCGATGGAGGCGCAGAGAAGGCTGGCAGAGATGGTGGTGGAGGAGAGTTTGGGAGGTGAGCCGAGGAGGGTCTGCGGGGTTGACGTTGCGTATTCTGGGGGGAGGGGTTTTGGCGCTGCTGTTGTCCTCTCCTATCCAGACCTCGAGGTTCTTGAGGTCGAGACGGCCGAGGCGGATGTTGGCGTCCCTTACATGCCGACGCTACTGGCTTTCAGGGAGATGCCTGTGCTCTTCAGGCTCGTGAGAAAGGTGAAGGCAAAGCCAGATGTTTATATGGTAGACGGGCACGGGGTTTACCACCCGCGCCGGTGCGGCTTGGCTACCCACTTTGGGGTAGTCTTCAACGTTCCGACGATAGGTGTAGCAAAGGGGAGGCTGAGCGTGAAGGGTTCAGAGATAATTGGTGATGCGATCGTCGTGGGGGGGAAGGCTCTTGGTAGGATCTTTGGGAGGGTTTACGTAAGCGTGGGAAATAGGGTGACACTGGAAGACTGCGTCAGGATAGTGTCGGGGTGTATGAGGGGGCACAGGGTTCCGGAGCCTTTATTTCTCGCGCATAAAATATCAAAAGAGGTGGCCATGCTTGGAGAGTGAGGAGTGGTTCGCCCTGTACCACCTGCTGAACCTCGGCGGACACAAGAGGAGGGTGCTGATAGGGACGGGGGAGCTGGGCAAGATATTGGGCGTCTCGCAGCAGACGGCTTCAAGGAGGCTCTTGGAGTTGGCGAGAAAAGGTTACATAGACAGGGAGATGACGCCTAGGGGGCAGAGCGTCCTGATCACGAAGAAGGGGCTCTCAGTGCTCAGGGAGGTCTACGAAGTTCTGAGGACAGGGTTCGAGGAGGGAAGAAATGTCTTCTTTCTGAGTGGGACGGTATTTACAGGATTTGGCGAGGGGGCTTACTACGTTACAAAGAGCGGGTACAGCGGTCAGTTCGAGGAGAAGCTCGGTTTCAAACCGTTCCCAGGAACCCTGAACCTAAGGCTCAGGTCTATAGAAGACATAAGAGCCAGGAAGGAGCTCGAGCTCCTCCCAGGGATAGTCGTGAAGGGCTTCGTGAACGGTGAGAGGACATACGGTGATGTGAAGTGCTTCAGGGCCAAGATAAATGACAAGATGGATGGCGCCATCCTTTTGATACATAGGACTCACTACGGGCAAGACGTTGTTGAGGTCATAGCTGGGGAGAGTGTGAGGAAGAAGCTCGGGCTCAAGGACGGGGATCTGGTCCAGCTGAAGGTCCTTGTTTGACCGGATTTGTCGAGTAGATGATCTTCCTGATCATGGAGGAGCTCACCTCACCGTATTTGCCAAGCTTCACGATCTTTACGCCGAGGTTCTGCTTGGCAAGAAGTTCTGCCAGGTCGTCCTGGTCGTAGCCAAGCGCGATTATGTCTGGGTTTACCTCCTTGATAACGGCGAGCGTGTCGAAATCCTCGCCACCAAGGATCGCCTTGTCCACCGGCTTGAGGGCCTCGACGAGTGCCCTTCTGTGATCTTCCTTCATGACCGGAGGCCTGCCCTTCCTGCTCAGGATCGTGGAGTCCCTAGCGACAACAACTATGAGCTCGGCGCCCTCGCCCCCGAGCTTCTTGGCTTCCTCAAGGTACCTGAGGTGACCGTAGTGGAGTAGATCGAAGCAGCCCGCGGCAAGGACTCTCTTACCTTTACCTTTAACTTTACCTTTACCTCCACCCATGCCTTTGCCTCTTTCCATCTCCGTCCCCGTACCCTTCTCCATGTCTATGTCCTCCCTATGGCATTCCTTATTCGATCCCATCCATTACTCAGTCCTTACCACCTAAATTCCATTCATACTTTAGCCAGCCGAGGTTCCTGCAGGCGTCCAGCAGACCCTCACAATATGCGATACATACAAGAGCGGTAATAAAGTCTCCTTTCCCGAAGTAGTACTCAGAGTCCTCAAAGTACTGCCTTGCTAAGGAGAGGTTATACTCTAGTTTTGATGAGAGTGAAGGGTCTTTGGGGGGACAGACAACCATATCCTTGAGGACGTTCTTTGCGTACTTGATGTAGCGTTCAAGTTTTGACTTTGCTAATTCGTCATCCATAGTGTCCACCTATACAGGATATATACTCGGAATCATACTCTCTCAACATGTTGGCTGAGGAGCGCCCTGTCAACTCTTGCCAACACCTCAAGGGCTTCGGCCTCCATGAAGTGGAGCCTCCCGGGCACTATTAGGGAATGAGGGGGTTGCCCGAAGTCAAGAGAGGCGAGATCCTTGGCCCTGCCCCCCCTGACGAGCTGGTCTGGCGAGCCTGCTCTGGCGATCCCTATCACGAGCATGTCGGGGCTGACCACGCCCTCCCCCCTCCGGGACTCCATTTCCATCAGCAATCGTATCCCCTCTGGGACAGACATGTAGCGCCCCTCCTCTGCCCTCAGATCGAGAAAGAGGAGCGTGTGAAGCCCTGCTCTCCTGTTTTGGCTGATTGTGTCGTAGGGGACCTCGGAGTAGTTGTCGGGAAAGGTTATGGTCGCAGACCTGCCGAACTTGTAGTTCTGGAGACCTGCCACGCCTGGAGCCACAGATATTATGGACGGGGCGTGCGCCACCATTACAGGGATGCCTCTGCGCTCAGCCCTAACCCTCAGTTCGATGTGGGTGGTGGCTATAAACGGGTCCCCGGGAACAAGCAGGGCAACGTTCTTCTCGGATGCCGTCATGAGTAAATTGGTCCCGTCCTCGACATAGCGCCGGTCAACTCTGTTTACCTCTTTACCAATAAGCGCCTCTAGGGAGCGGATATTTAGAGAAGGCATGATGTTTGTGTAGGTCTCAATGAGGACTATGTCTGCCGACCTAGCAAGCTCAAGACCGTAGAGGCTCATGCCCCTCTCGTCAAAGAGACCAAGCCCGATGAAGCTTAATGAGCCCATTTTGAACCACTAAGTTGGAATGGAGAGAAACTCTTAAATTTTTGTTCCTTTTACGGAAAGACTTAGGGCCTGTAGCTCAGTACGGTAGAGCGGTGGACGCAACTAAGCGGCCGAAGCTCTTAACCCATTGGTCAAGGGTTCAAATCCCTTCAGGCCCGCCATATCATACAACGAACCCTTTTTGGACTTAGAAGCGTGCTAAAAATACCTGTGACCTATGCCTTGGCATGGGGTTGGGTAGCACGCGATGGCCGAGGGGATGATCGTCCCAGTCCCTCGTAGAGGATTGTCGTCTCATTGAAGATGAACGAGATAATATGAGGGTTTGGAGATGAGCGGGTGGCACTAAAACACCCCTTAAAGTGTGAGAGGATTGGTCTCGGTGCTAGCATGCAGGTCTCTGCTGAGCCAAGTCGGATACCTTCAAAAAGGGGGACTGTTTACTCAATTTCAGATGGAAATTGAAGATCGGAACAAGAAAATTTACGATTGCCTTCTTTGTAACTACCTTTTGTAATGCAAAATTTATATGCTTTCTTGTAGTTACATATTTGAGGGTCCTCTGTGGCAACAATCACAGTTAGGGTGCCAAAGAATATTAGAAAGGAGATGAAGAGGCTGAAGCATATAAATTGGTCAGAGGTCATACGCCAGGCAATTGCTGAGGAATTGAAGAAAGATAGAATGAAGAGGGCGTCCCAAAAGATAGACGAGCTCAGGAGCAAGTCCAAGGTAAAGTGGGATAGTGCGGCGGTGATACGCGAATGGCGGGAAAGGAGAAGATAGTTGTCGACGCTTCCGTCGTTACTAAATGGTTTAGTTTAGAGGAGGATTCTGCTGAGGCTCTGCAGTATAAGGAGAGTCACGTTGAAGGTGGCGTTGAACTCATAGCCCCAGCTTTGCTGCTGTATGAAGTTGCCAACGCGCTGAACTACAAGCCGGACTTTACAGAGGAAGACCTCAAGGAGTCAATGAGGGCGCTGGAGGATCTGTCGATTTCCATTAAATTGCCGACAAAAGATATTATGGAGAGGGCGATAATCATAGCAAGGAAGTACGGCATAAGCATCTATGACTCTTCCTATATAGCTTTGGCTGAAAGCCTAAACGCCAGAATGGTAACTTCCGATAAGAGGCTTCTGGAAAAAATGGGGGACCATCCCCTAGTACATTTGTTGGGGAACCCCAAAAAGAATCCCGCAGAAAGGCAATGAGTCGGCATTGTCCATTGATGTGTGCGGTGCTGAAGTTTTATCGTCTCTTTTGCTGGATGGACTTTTTCTGACAAAGAAAAAAGAGAAGGAGGTCACTTCTCCTTCATAAGCTCGGCAATGGTTGCCTGAATTCTGTCGTATTCATGGCTCCTCGCGACCATTAAATCATAGGTTGTGAAGATGCCAACAAGCTCTCGACCCTTTAGCACTGGGAGGTGCTTTATTTTATGGGCCTGCATCAGAGAGGCCGCCTCATCTATGTTACACTCGGGCGTGCAGGTCACAAGCGGTTTTGACATGATATCCTTGACATGAGTACTCTCGGGGGGCAGGCGCTTTGAGACTACACCCGCAATGATATCCCTCTCGGTGACTATCCCGACGGGAATGTCCCCCTCCGCGACGACCACACTTCCAATGTTCTTTTCAGACATAAGAAGAGACGCTTCCAAAACCGAGGCCTCAGGAGAGATCGTGACCACTTTCTTTGTCATGAATTCACTGACCTTTGCCATACAGGTCAGTCCCAAGAAATAACTCTCTGAAGAGGTTTATAAATAAGGGGCTCGGACCTATAACAGGGTTATAAAGAGGATGAGTGCTAGCGCAAAGCAGTAGATCGAGAACAGGTGTAATTTTTCCCTCAGAATAACACGATCAACGATACGTATGGCAATGTAGCCAGTCGCTGCAGCGATTGCAAAGCCAAGTAGGGACTGGTAGCTCACAGTCAGGGTGCTTCCAAACTCGAGGAGATTTGCCCCGATGATTGCGGGTATGGAGAGGATAAAGGAGAAACGGAATGCTTCTTTGGGCTGGATTCCGCTCGCCAGTGCGACTGATATTGTGGCGCCACTCCTAGATACGCCGGGGGCAATTGCGATCCCTTGGAACAGACCGATGAGGAGAGAACGAGGAAGATCGACCTCCCTTGATCTCCCACCGAACCTTGATGATATTAGGAGGACCCCGGTTATCATCAAGCCCACAGCAACCGCCAAGGGGCTTGAGAAGAGGGACTCGAAGAAGCCCCTAAATACGAGCGCCAGGACGGCTGTTGGAATTGTTCCGGAGATCACATAGAGTCCAAGCCTGAATTCCTTGCTGCCAGTCTCTGCCCTGAGAAAAGCACTAATTATTCGGAGAAGGTCGGCTCTGAAATAGACCACTACCGCCAAGAGTGTGCCGAGATGCAAGGCGGCGTAGAAGCCCAGAGGGACCTCTAAGCCAATTAGGGTCTGGGCCAGCACAAGATGCCCAGAGCTAGATATGGGCAGCCACTCGGTTAGCCCCTGTGTCACCGCAAGTACGACCACTTCAATGAGGTCCATGCTCTAAAGTTGGAGCTGGTGTTATACATATTTTCCTATTTACCATTTACCATTTCCTATTTCCTATTTCATATTTCCCATTTCCTATTTTTCTCAAGGGGGATGGACTACAAGGACTGGACACGGGGCGTTGTTAACGACTGTGTTTGCGACGCTGCCCATGAGGATCTCACGCAACCTACTCCTACCCTTCGCGCCGATAACTATGAGATCTACCTTTGACGCCTCAGCTCTCTTAACTATCTTTATGCCAGGGTTGCCCACCGAGAAGTCCATCTCAAGCCTCGGCGAGACCCCGAGCCGCTCCGCCATAGCTCTGGCATCTTCCAAGATTTTCCTTCCGACCTCCTCTAGATGCCTCGAAGCCTCTGGGAGGGCTTCCATACCAGTGGGCTGAGGTACAGCGACGACATGCAGGATCGTGATCTCGGCACCGAACATCTTTGCCAGCGTGCAAGCCAGCCCGATCTCCTTTTTCATGTACTCAGACCCGTCAACGGGAACAAGGATCTTGCGAATAGAGAACGCGGACATAGAGCTCTGCTTCTAATTATGGCGCCAATCTATTTAAACTCCATCAGAGGGAGGAGGGGTTCTATTAGGGATGGGTCGTCTACGCTCGAAAGCAGGTCATCTGGGCTCGTAAAGGGCCTCTTCTTGATGAGGGATGCTGCCCTCTTTGAGCCGATGCCTGGTATCGCCTCCAGCTCTTTCATGGTGAGTGAGTTGATATGGACCGGGACAGTCAGGCCGCTCACCGACCTGGGACCGTGGTCAAGCACGACCACATCTGTGAAGACTCCGACGGGCATCTGCTTGGGTATGCCAACCAATATGGGGTAGGAGCCTATCTGCCTAGCCCAGGTAGTAGAGCCCTCAACAAGCTCAGTTCTAACCTCTCGCATCACAGTCCACCTTGGTACGACCCTCTTAATCATGGGGAGGTCGATCTCGTCCCGCATCCTTCTCTTGTGCTCAAAGAAGAGGTGCTTATGCTTCTTAACAAGGTAGTCCCCAACGGACTCCATCCTTGTCGACGGGAGTACCATCACCTGCCTGAGGTTTATCCTGCGGACCATCAGACCCCTGTCCAGAACCTCCCTCATGAACTCCAAGTTGATTTCAAATGTCCTTTTTGTCTCCCCAGGCAGGCCGTAGACGAAGTTGACCCCTGGGAGCAGTTGGGGTAAACCGTTCTCCCCTCTCTCCTTTCCTACATCATTGACGATCTCTATCGCCAGCATCGCTCCCTCGGGGCAGACCTTCAGGTTGTTCCTGCGTATCACCTCCTCGTCTGCAGACTCTATGCCGAGGGCAGCCACGTCGCCAGGCGTGTGGTAGGAGACTATGACTTTTAGGGCATCCTCGGACTCTTCTGGATGTTCATATATAGTAGCGGGGTTGACGTTGTCAATGTGAAGGACCTTCAGATCTGGCGCAACCTTCCTTATGGAGGAGAATAGCCGCCTTAGGGCTGAAGGGGAGGGGGCAGGGTATCCGTTTTGGTCCTTTGATCCGTATATCAGGATGTCTGGCTGCCTGCCGAGCCTGAAGTTCCTGGCGCCGAAAGAGTGCAGTGAACAGATCTCGTTGGCTATGCCCCTGACAGACCTGAAGTCTGGCAGACCGTGGAGGGGCTCTGTGCAGAAGGAGCACCCCCCTGTTATGGACCTGGGGCAGCCCCTGAATGTCTCGATCTCACAAATGAGCCCGTCTGGGTAAAAAGGGTGCTGCTGAATTATCATGGCGCCCCTAGCGGCGTACTCGTTTATTGTGTCTGAAGAGGGTCTGACGGCGTCCAGGTCGACTCCCTCCGAGAAGTTCTCCCTCAACAGCAATTGCACCACGACCTCTGGGTCTCCCCGTATAACGAAGTCGTAGAGATCCTCCAGCTCCCTCGGGAGGCGCGCGGTGCTCCCGCCGCCGCTCGCGAAGCCAAACCTGACGGCTGGGCCGCATATCGCTGTGTATTTAGAATTAAAAAATGAGGGCAACCTCAAAGCGTCCTTAACGGTGGCAGGGGCGCCACTCAGGTATTTTCCTGGCACGGTTACGCCGGCTATAAGGACTGACAGGTCGCAGGATGAAGAGATATCTTTTAACCAGTCCAAGTTCCCTCGGACAGAGTCGATGGTCTTGTAGATTATCTCGGCGTGAGGGTCAAATGCCCAAACAGACCCAGCCAGATACCTAGGGTAGACATCGATGTACGGGGGGACTCCGAGCCCGGCAGGCTCGTCTGTGTATCCGTCTATTATCAGGACCCGCAATCTTGCATCGCCACTACTTTAGGTGCTCCCAGCCTTTGGGCGGGATCTCCACTTCCTCGGCGCCTCTGACGAGGAAGACCTTGCTTCCGGGGAGGACCTCCCCAATCCTTATGAGCTCCCCGCCCGCCCCCTCGGCTGCCCTTACGGCTTCCTCCCACCCACCGCGTCTCACGGTGACCACGAGCTCGTACTCCTCGCCCCCGTAGAGAGCCAGATCCTCGGGAGAGATATTGTGGATGGACGCGAATTCGCAGGCTTCCCTCGAGATGGGTATGTTGGTTATGCGGAAGGAGACCCTACTCGACTTTGACAGCTCGTTCAGCGTGAATGCAAGACCATCGCTGGAGTCCATACTCGATGTTATCGCCCCTGACTCTGCCAAGGCTATTCCCAGACGGGGTTTCGCCTTCGGCTCATAGACGCTCCTGCACAGCGCCCTCCTGAGGCTCCTGGGGGCGCGCAACCCTTCTAAAAGGATCTTGTAGGCGGCGGCGGTGCTGCCGAAATGCCCGGTGACTGCGACGAGGTCGCCAGGGGATGCCCCAGATCGCTTTATCAGGTTCCTGGTGGAGCCCACGGCGAATCCGGATATTATGAGATCCCTCGCCTCCCCTACGTCCCCACCCAGCACCTGTGCACCGTAGCCCTTCGCGGCAGAACTTATCCCGGATATGAGATCCCTCAAATCCTCCTGGGGATAATTCCTTGGCAGCCCCAAGGAGAATAGGAAGGCCGACGGGCGTGCGCCCTTTGCAGCTAAGTCGCTTACATTCATAGTGACGGCCTTCGCCCCCATCTGGAAAGGGAGCATGCCCCTTGGCGCATCCGTCATCTTGACAAACATGTCTGCCTTCAGTACAAGGTAGCTGCCGTCATTTAGCAGGATCGCGGAGGCGTCGTCCGAGGG
>Ga0272448_1002270_pt1 | contig 24400 bp, 21 predicted proteins | sample YNPCB0191_FD_202220 | JGI IMG/M metagenome (GOLD analysis project Ga0272448, IMG submission 202220) | Hot spring sediment microbial communities from Yellowstone National Park, WY, United States - YNP-CB-019-1 | ecosystem: Environmental > Aquatic > Thermal springs > Hot (42-90C) > Sediment... | reverse complement strand
TCCCGTTATTGTCACCCTGAGCAGGTTCTGCGGGCTTCACAACGCGGCGAATGCTGGCCTGCGAAGGGTCCGGACTACACATAACGCCGACTTTGAAAAAGCCCTGTCCCCCCGCAATCCGGCCTTGCGCAGAATGGGCAAATGTGGTACCACGCGGCCGGGCAGCGGGCCCCATGGTGCGCACCGCGGGCCACGCGCAGGCACCGCTCGCCGCGCAGCCGGCTCTTGCCAGCCCGACACAGGAGGGATAGATGACCACATCGAAGCTTGGCCTCGTGCTCGGGCTGGCTCTGTTGGTCGCAGCCTGCCAACCCCAGGGTCGATAACGCCTCGCCCAACGCCTACGCCATCCGCATCGAACCAGGGATCGAGTTCACGCTGCCGGCCCGCTCCCACGCGCACGTGGTAGTCTCCGAAGGCACCCACAGCGTCACCATCAAGGAAGCGGCCAGCGGCAAGGTTGTCAGCACGGGCGCGCTGGTGGTCGACCGCTCCGCCACGTACGTCTGGAACCTGTTTGGCAAGAACACCTACACCTTCCAGACGTACGCGCCCACGCCCTCGTGAAGCCCCTGGCCCAGCAACGCGCTGGGCACCCGGGTCAGGGCCGGTCAGGCGCGGAGCAGGTTGGCCGGCTGCAGTGAGCCTGAAGAGGGACGGCCTCAGGGCAGCCGCGCCACAGCCCGGCAAGGCGTCCCCTCGACGCCGGGCACCGGCAGGGGAAAGGCCTCGACCCAGGCGCCGGCGGGCGGAAGCCGGTCGAGATTGGTCAGCCCTTCGAGGATGAGCACCTCACGCTCGCAGAGGCAGCGGTTGACGGGGTAGCTGAGGTCGCCACCGGGCTCCAGGCCGACGGAGTCGATGCCCAACATCGAGACGCCGCGCCCGGCGAGCTCGATGGCGGCGTCGAGGCTGAGGCCGGGCTTGGTATCCACCAGGGCGGCCAGTTCGCCAGGGGTGGTGGCGGCGAGCAGGCGGGCCATGTAGCCGCTGTGGAAGAGGACGACAGCGCCGCAGAGGTCCACACCGGCCAGGGGCGCAAGCGACTGCGGCGTGAAGAGGGGGAGGCCGCGCACGTCCAGCACGTAGGCAGGCCCCTCGAAGCGCTCGAGCGGGAAGGTGTCGATGGACCGGCCGGCCGCCAGGAAGTAGTGCGGCCCCTGGATGTGCGTGCCGGCCTGGGTGGGCAGGTGCAGCCGGTAGCAGTACTCGCGTACCGGGCCCTCCAGGGCGTTGTAGGGGCCGTCGAGCTCCACCGGCGGGTCGCCCGGAAAGTGCACGCTTCCGGCGCTCAGTGGCAGGCTCAGGTCGATCAGGCGCCCCCATCGGGCGTCGCCGCGCTCACCTGGGCACACGCCGCTCGCTCCGCACGCGCCCGGCGGTGCCGCTGAGGTTCCCCACCAGGCCCTCGCCCACGCCGCCCTTGCGTCCACACCAGGGGCAGAAGAGGATGCGCTCCTCGCCATCCCAGCACATCAGGCGGCCACAGCCACACTTGAGCAGGAACTTGCCCTTACAATGGGGGCAGCCGGCATAATCGACACCCACGACGATGTCGCCGCGGATCTCCACGCCATCGCCCACCGCATCGAGCGCCGAGGGGTCCATCGGCGTGGTGGCGCCGGCCAGCCACATCCCAGCCTCGCCCTCCTCAAAGTACACGCCGAAGAGACGCCGCGTCTTGATACAGCGGGCGGGGACGGTCACACCCTCCGGAAGGCCTTTCATGTTCCCTCCTCCTGTGGCAGGCCTGGCAGGGCTCCGCATCCCTTTCCTACTCTCATCATACCACCGCCAGGCCATATCCTCAAGAGGAACACAAGGGGACAAGGGGATTCCATCCGGACATCGCGCTTCACACCCGGTCGGAGTGGCCCCCTTGCCGGGTCAGGGCCGCGCAGGCGCGGAGCGGGTTCCCCGGCTCCGGATGCCATTCTCAGCCCGGAGCGTCATGCAACACGCTACCCATGAGCACAGCCACTTTCGGCTCCGGGCCTGCGCTGGGAGCCACTGTTGAGACTGGGGTTGCCGCGCCGGGGACCGGGCTACACGCCCCTCACCACCCCTCGCGCACCCGGGCCTGGCTGAGCGCCAGCCGGCGCTCCATCGCCGGCAGGTCCACCCAGGCACCGCCCTTATTGCCGCCCACCAGGGCATCGGCGCGGGCGATGATCCCCTCCCGGTTCTCCAGGCCGGCGAGCCAGCGCTGAGGGATGGCGCTGGCGCCCCAGCGCGCGCCCGAAAGGGCCCCGGCCATGCCGGCGACTGTGTCGGCGTCGCCGCCCAGGTTCACCGCCCGGCTCACCGCCTCCTCCAGATCGCTCATGGCCAGCGCCAGGTAGATGGCTGTGGCTACCGAGGCGATGGCGAAAGGATCGGCCGGGCTGGTGATGGGCCGCGCCGGGCCGTGGCGGTTGGCCTCCATGACGATGGCCCGCAGCACGTCGTGGCACGGCGCACCCCACAGCCCCCCGAGCAGCACCAAAACCCCCGAGAAGCGCGCCGGCGCCAGGTCGGGCCGGAGCTCCCTCAGCGCCACCTCGGCCTCGCGTGTGAAATCGGCGGCCGCCTGCAGCGCCTCCACCTCAGCCTCGGCGCCCACCACGACGCGCGTCGCCAGGTAGCCGGCCAGGAAGGCCACGGCCACCGCCGCGCTCACGCCGCGCGCGTCGGCGTGGGTCTGCAGGCTGGCCTCGATGGCTGCCCGCCGCAGAGCCTCAGGCTCCTCGGCATACCACAGCCCGATGGGCGCTACGCGCATCGCGGCGCCATTCCCCGCCGAGGGCACGCCGGTGAGCAGGGCCGGGTAGCCCGCTGCCATGCGCTGCAGCGCAGCGCGGAAGGTGCCACTTGTGGCCCGATGCGCGCCGCGTGGCAGGCCGGGCGCCGGCCGCGCCAGCTCCAGATAGCGCTCCCGCGCCGCCTCGGCATCAAAGCCCCGGCGCTCGGCCACGACCTCGGCCAAGAGCAGGGCCTGCTGCGTATCATCGGTATAGAGCCCCGGCAGATGCGCGCGGCCCAGGCGCCCCGTCCACAGGCTGCGGGCATCGAGATACTCATGAACGCCACCATTGTGGCGCAGGATGCGGTCGCGCGCCATGCCTTCGATCGGCGCACCCAGGGCATCGCCCACCGCCTGCCCCAAGAGGCAGCCGCGCGCCCTTTCCAGCGTTACCGCCACCTGGCATTCCTCCTCCCCCATGGCCGCCGTGCCTGATGCCTCAAGCCGGCCCGTATGCCTGCAGCTCTGGGGAGCGGCCACCAGGGCCGTAGCGCCCTCAAGAGCTGCTTTCTATATTAGAGTATGTGGCCAGGCCGCTTTGCCTGCGCCCCGGCAGGCAACTGCCGCAACCTTTCCTACTTTCAATGTTTCCGTTTTTTGACATTCATTCCCCTCTTGTCTATAGTATGGCGACGGTTACTCACGGCACCTCAGGCAAGGGGTTACTCATGGGCGAACTCGGCGACCGACTGCGGCAGGCGCGCGAGGCCAAGGGACTCACCCTCGAACAGATCGAGGAGATCACCAGGATCCGCCGGCGCTACCTCCAGGCGCTCGAAGAGGAGGACTTTGGGCAGTTGCCCGGCGAAGTGTTCGTGCGCGGCTTTCTGCGCAACTATGCCCTGGCCCTGGGCCTTGACCCCGAGGAGATACTGGCGGCAAGCGGCCTCCGGGTGCCTTCCCCCCTCCCTCCGGCCCAGGAGCCGCCTCAGCAGATCCTCGATGAGCCCCTCGCCCCGGCGCCCAACCGGCAATGGTTGATGGTCACCGCAGTCGGCCTGATGGTGATCATCGCCCTGGGTCTGGGCGGGTGGACGCTCCTCCGCTATTTGGGCGCGGCGCGCGCGACACCCCAGCCCACGGCCACGGCACAACCCTCGCCCACCGCCACCCACACCACGCTGGTCGGCGGCCCGGCCCCCGTCGACACCCCGACACCCACGTCGACCGCCACCGCCGAACCCACCGCAACGCGCACGCCCACCAGCGGCGTCCTGCTTCACCTCGAGGCAACGGCGCGCTCGTGGGTGCGGGTCATCGTCGATGGCCGCCTGGCCTACGAGGGCAACCTCGAGGCCGGCCAGGCCCAGGAATGGACCGGCTCGCAGCAGGTCTTCCTGCGCACCGGCAATGCAGGCGGCCTGCGCATATGGTATAATGGGCGCGAAGAACAGGCCCTCGGCAGACCCGGGGAGGTCGTGGAGCACACCTGGGGGGCAGGCACGCTGCCCGAGGGCACCGAGTTGCCCGTGCGCGAGAGCACGCCCGGTCCGGTCGGGCCGCCGCCTTCGTCGCCCACACCCACGCCCACCGTGCCGACGGCTACCCCCACGGGCAACCCATAGCGGTCTGGAGATCTGCTCCGTCAGCTGCGACCTCCTCGCAATGACAGCCGCGGTCTGCGTGGACCGGCCGCACTGCGGCCCGGAGTGTTCACCATCGCAGCCCGCACCCCCAAAAGGAGTCGTAGTGCAGTACTTTCTCATCAACCTGGGTTGCCCCAAGAACGCGGTCGACGCCGAGGCCATGGCCCTGCGTCTCGAAGCCGCGGGCCACCGCCCGGCCAAGTCGCAGCGGGCTGCGGATGTGCTGATCGTCAATACCTGCGGCTTTATCGCCGCCGCCCGCTCCGAATCCCTGGCCACCCTGCACCAACTGGCGGCCGAGAAGCGGCCCCGCCAGCTCCTCATCGCCGCCGGCTGCCTGGCCGAGCGCGAGGGCGCTGCGCTCAGCCGGCGCGTGCCCGGCATCGACGCCTACATCGGCACGCGCCACTGGTCGCAGATCGTGCCGCTGGTCGAAGAGGCAGCACAGCGCCGCGGCCGGGAGTGCGCGCATCTGCCCGAGGGCACGCCGGGCGACCTGGTCGCGCCTATGGAGCGCCGTGCACAAGGCCGCACCGCTTACATCAAGATCGCCGATGGCTGCGATGCCCCCTGCGCCTTCTGCGCCATCCCCCGCATCAAAGGCCCTCAGCGCAGCAAGCCACGCGAGGCGATCCTCGCCGAAGCCCGCGCCCTCGCCGGCCAGGGCGTCGGCGAGATCATCCTCATCGCGCAGGACACCACCGCCTATGGCCGCGACCTGGGCGACCCCGGAGGCCTGGCCACGCTCCTGCCGGATGTCCTGGCGGCCGCGCCCGAATTGACCTGGCTGCGCGTGATGTACGCCTACCCGCAGCACATCGACCGGCGCCTCATCGATGCGCTGGCCTCCGACCCGCGCATCGCCCACTACCTGGACCTGCCGCTGCAACATGCGCACCCCGACGTCCTGCGTCGCATGCGGCGCCCGCACGACGTCGAGCGCATCGCCCGCCTGATCGAGGACCTGCGCGCCGCCATCCCCGACATCGCCCTGCGCACCACCTTTATCGTCGGCTTCCCGGGCGAGACCGACCACGAGTTCGAGGCGCTCCTCGCCTTCCTGGAGGCCATGCAGTTTGACCGCGTGGGCATCTTTACGTATTCTAGAGAAAAGGGGACTCCGGCCGCCGCTATGCCGGGCCAGGTGCCGCCCCATGTGCGCCGCGAGCGCTACGACCGGGCCATGGCCCTGCAACAGGGCATCTCTCGCGCGCGCAACGCCGGGCAGGTCGGCCGCACGTTGCCGGTGCTGATCGAGGGAACGCAGAGGGGCCTCAGCCTGGGCCGCAGCTACCGCGACGCGCCCGAGATCGACGGGCTCGTGCTGGTGGAAGGAGTGCAGGCGACAGGCAGCTTTGTGCCCGTCGAGATCACGGGGGCTATGGAGTACGACCTGGCCGGCAAGCCCGTAGGCCGCGACTAGCGGCGATCGGCCGACGGCGGATGGCCGATGGCAAAGGTTGGGGCGTGCTGACCGCCATCTGCCATACGCCATGCAGCATCGGCCATCCGCTATTCGCCATCCGCCGCCACGCACAGCTCGCGGCCCCAGAACCGGTCGCTGCAGAGGGTGGTGCGTAGCAGGCGCTCGGCCAGGGGGTCGGCGGAGTTCAGCGCCTGGCGGTCGAGCCAGTAACCGGCAAAGGCCCAGGCAAAGTACGTGTGAGGCTCAGTGGGGCCATAGCCGAGGGCGACCAGCTCCGCCAGGCGGCGGGCCACGTCGCTGAGGGCAGGGGTCGCGCCGGCGCCATCGGAGAGCCGGGGGCCATCGGGGTCGCCCAACGAGCCCAGCAGGTGGTCCACCATCTGCGCCACGGCTTCCAGTGCCGGGCGGGCGTCGAGCAGGTCGCCGAGCGATACCCGCACCGCAGCCGGCAGCCCACCAGCTCGCCAGGGCAGGCCCGCCGGCAGGTAGGCCGAGGGCTGGGCGCTCAAGACCACATGGCCCGCCGGGGCCGCCAGCCAGTAGGCGATCAGGCCCGCTGGCCAGGCCGCCAGCCACTCGAGCAGGAGGTCCGCCGGCGCCCAGGCGTGGGCGAAACGCCGCTGCACCCGGGGCGGGCTCGCCTCGAGCGCTCCCGGCTCCACGTGCAATCGCTCGCGCTTCAGGCGGCGCAACAGGCTCGTGCGTGTGTCTGGCATGGCTGGCCTTCGCCCTATCGCACAATGGCGGTACCCTGCCGGGGATGTGTCCGCCCGGGTATCACGCTTCGCACGCGGCCGGCCCCTGAGGAACATGCCGGCCGGCCACTGGGTGCCGACGTCCCCAGCAGACTGGAACAGGCGATGACAGTATGATCGAATCTCAAGGGCATGTCAATCGAGCCGTGAGCGGGCCAGACCTGCCATGGTCGGCCCCTGCCGGGGCCGGTCCCCTGGTGGGAGGGCGCCGGGGGCGAGGTCCGTTGGGCATCGTGGTGGGCCTCCTCCTCTCGCTGGCAACGACGGTCGTGCTCCTCGGCGCCGGCGCCATCCTGTGGCAGCAGCGCTATGATGGCCGCGTGATCGCCGGGGTGTGGGTGGCCGGGGTGCCGCTCCAGGGTATGACCGCCCCCGAGGCCGAGGCGGCGCTCACCCAGGCCTGGTCGACCGTGGGCCCGCGCCACCTCACCCTGCGCGACGGCGACCGCCAGTGGGTGCTGCCCCTGGAGAATCTGGGCATCACCTGGAACCTGCAGGCTACGGTGAACGCAGCCATGGCCGTGGGCCGCAGCGGCTCCTTCACCGCCGACTGGTTGACCCGGCTGCGCGCCATGCGGCAAAGCCTGGCCATCCCGCCGGCATGGTCCTTCGACGAGGCGCACGCCAACCTCACGCTGCGCCAACTGGCCAAAGAGATCGACATCCCGGCCAGACCTGCCACCTTTGAACTGGTGGGCGTCACCCCGCGCAGCACCCCCGGCACCACCGGCCGCGAGCTGGATGTCGACGCCACCCTGCAACAACTGCGCGCCGCGGTACAGAACGGCCTGCCCGAGACGATGGACCTGGCCATCCGCACCCTGGCGCCTACCGTGGCCGACGGTGAGGCAGCCCGCCAGCGGGCCGAGGCAATCCTGTCGCGGCAGGTGACCGTCACCTTCGACGACGATGGCGCTCACCAGGCCTGGTCGCTCAGCCGCGAGATCGTGGCCCAGGCCCTCAAGCCCCGCCAGGAGACCGGCGCCGATGGCACGGTGCGCTGGGCGCTCGACCTCAAGCCCGACCCCCTGGCCGAATGGGTGGCCGGCATCGCCCGTGCCGTCGACCGGCCGCTCCTGGAGGGCCGCGTGCAGGTTGACCCCGCGACGATGACCGCCCGTATCCGCATCCCCAGCCAGTCGGGCCGCCAGGTGGATACCGCCGAGGCGCTCAAGCGCGTCTTGGCGGCGCTCGAGGGCGGGCCGGCCACCGTGCCACTGCCGGTGCAGGTGACCCAGCCCTACCTGACACCCGAGTTGGTGGCGAGCTGGGGCAAGCTGAACCTGCTCAGCGAGGGCACCTCGTCGTTCCGTGGCTCGGACCCGGCGCGCACCCAGAACATCGTCGTCGGCACCTCGCGCTTCCCGGGCGTGGTCGTGCCTCCGGGAGCCACCTTCTCGTTCAACAGCTACCTGGGCCCCATCACGGCGGCCGAGGGTTGGGCCGAGGCGTATGTGATCGTGGGCGACCGCACCGAGCTGGGCGCGGGCGGCGGCATCTGCCAGGTGGCCACCACCGCCTTCCGTGCCGCATTCTTCGGCGGCTTCCCCATCGTCGAGCGCTACCCCCACACCTACCGGGTCACCTGGTACGAGCCACCCGTGGGCCTCGATGCTACCGTCTTCACGCCCGACGTGGATATGCGCTTCAAGAACGACCTGTCGTTCCCGGTCATCATCGACAGCTCGGCCGACCCACGCACCGGCGCCCTGAGCTTCCGCTTCTACGGCCCCGGCCAGCTCGGCCGCACGGTGGAACTGGAGGGCCCCTACCTCGACAACCAGGCCAAGGCGCCGCCTCCGATCTACGAGGACGACCCGACCCTCGCGCCCGGCCAGGTCGTCCAGGTCGACTCCGCCCACGACGGCGTGCGTGCCGCCGTCTACCGCATCATCAAGGAGAACGGCCAGGTCATCGCCCGCGAGCGCTTCGTCAGCAACTATGAGCCCTGGCCGGCTCGCTTCAAGCGGGGGCCGGCGGGGTGATACGCGACGCGCAAAGGCTCCGGTCCCGTACTCCGCTATGAGCAGCCGGAACACGCAACACGCGCCACGGGTAGAATGTGACGGAGTAAGCCTATGAGCCTCGACATCGGCATCGTGGGGTTGCCCAACGTCGGCAAGTCGACCCTCTTCAACGCGCTGACCCACGCCGGGGCGGCGGTGGCCGGCTACCCCTTCACGACCATCGAGCCGAACGTGGGGGTGGTGCCCGTGCCCGACCCGCGCCTGGAAGCGCTGGCGCGCATCGTGAACCCCGAACGGGTGGTGCCCACGACCCTGCGGGTGGTGGATATCGCCGGGCTGGTGCGCGGCGCCAGCCACGGCGAGGGCTTGGGCAACCAGTTCCTGGGCCACATCCGCACCGTCGATGCCGTGGCCATGGTCGTGCGCGGCTTTGAGGACCCCGACGTGCCCCACGTCACAGCCGAGCTGGACCCCCGCGCCGATGTGGAGACGGTCGATCTGGAGTTGGTCCTCGCCGACCTGGCCACCGTCGAGCGCCGCCTGGAGAAGGTGCGCACGCAGGCCAAGGGCGCCAAAGGCACCTACGACGCCGAGCTGGCGGCGCTGGAGGGGTTGCAGGCACGGCTGAACCAGGGGCTCTTCGCCAACGGCGAGGACCTGCCGGATCCAGAGCGCGCCCTCGCCCGCGAGCTGGAGCTCCTGACCGCCAAGCCACGCCTCTACGTGGTCAACGTAGGCGAGTCGAGCTTGCCCGGCGGCGGCCGCTACACCGAGGCGGTGCGCCAGCTCGCCGCGTCGCAGGGGGCCGAGGTGGTAGTGCTCTCCGCCGCTCTCGAGGCCGAGCTGGCCGACTGGCCCCCCGACGAGGCCGCGGCCTATCGCGCCGAGCTGGGCCTGGCAGAGCCGGGGCTGGTGGCGTTCATCCGCGCCGGCTACCGCCTGCTCGACCTGATCACCTTCTACACCATCACCGGCGGCAAAGAGGTGCGCGCCTGGACGCTGCGGCGCGGCGCCACCGCCCTCGACGCCGCCGGCGCCATCCACTCCGACATGGCGCGTGGCTTTGTCCGTGCCGAAGTGATGGATGCCGATGAGCTGATCCGGGCCGGCTCACCGGCGGTGCTGCGCGATCTGGGAAAGGTGCGGGTCGAGGGCAGGGATTATGTCGTGCAGGACGGCGACGTCGTACACGTGCGGTTCAGTATCTGAAAACGGGATCCTACCACCAGGATCACGAAGGAAAGGTGGTCACGTCCCCCGCCGAGAGCCTCAGCAGCATCGACCGCAGGCGTTCCAGCTCCTCCTCCATTTCCTCGATCTCGATCATCTGCGCCGGGCGCAGCGAGTGGCGTGGCAGGCGCGCCCTGGCCTCCTCCAGCCGGCGCTCCAGCTCGGCGATGCGTGCCTGCAGTTCCCCGTTGTCCATACCCTCCCCCTTCACGAGATCCGCACACGAGGGCCACGGCTCGACAAGGCCACAGAAACGAGTATAATGGCGGGTTGCGACCATACCCCTATAGGGTATACATCCATAATACCCTGAAGGACAAAGCGCGTCAAGATCGCTATGTTGCCGTAGAGGAGAGGGTCCGTGCAGAGTGCGCTTTCGATCATCTTTGTGATCGTCATCATCGCCCTGTGGGTCGCCCTGGCACGTTCGGGCGGCGGGGGCGGCTGAGGGATGAGACGTGATTGCTGATCCCGTGCGGGTCAGCCCATCGAATGTCGAGTGCGGTCTGGGGCATCAGGAGGAACAGTGGCCAGGGTTGTCGTTCATTCCGGCATCTGTGGCTTTACGACGCGCATCGAGGCAACGGCGGCCGCCGCTGGCCGGCACGTGGACCTCACCATCGAGAGCAACTGCGCGGCCGTGCGCAAGCTGGCCGCCGAGCTCACCCGGGTGGATGCCTTTCGCGAGATCAGCTTTCGCGGCGAGGGGCCGCTGACGCTGCAGCTCGCACCACAGCGCCTCAACCATCCCGCCTGCCCGGTGCCCTCTGGGATCATCAAGGCGGTGGAGGTGGCGGCCGGGCTGGCCCTGCCCGCTGAGGCGCGTATCGAGGTCGAGCGCTAGCCGGCTCGCCGCCGGGCCTGCATAACCGGCAAGGTGACCGCCGGGCACCGTCAGGCGAAGAGGACGCCCCTGAGGTCGCCTTTGCTGCGCAGGTACAGGGTGGGGCAGTACCAGGTGTCGTCGTCGAGTTCGGCGCGCACCTGGGCCATGGCATCCGTGAGGGGGGCCCGTTTGGCCAGCGCGCCGTAGAAACCTTCGGCAAAGGCCACGGTGGCGTAGAGCGGCACCTCGAACTGCATCGCGGCCACGGCCGGCACGCCCATGCCGATGAGCGCCGGCGCCGTGCCGGCGAAGAGCGAGCCCTGCCCCACCGCCGCCGACCGGCAGGCGCTGAGCACCGCCAGGCGCACCGCCGGGTTCCGGAAGAGGGCCGCGGCCAGGTTCTCGGCGCTGCGCCAATCGGCCGTGCCGTCGGGGCGCTCAAAGGCCAGGTAGCCCTGGGCAGCCACCCCAGCGAGCGGCGTGCCACAGAGAGCGCCGCAACCGCTGGGCGCCCGGCAGACGCTGTCGGTCGCGGGCGCCAGCCGGCGGCAGGCCGGGCAGCGGCGGCCCCAGTCGCCATGGCCGTCAAAGTGCACCACGTGGTACGGCGCAGTGCTCAGCGCATCCACAAAGGCACGCCACGACGGCGACTCCAGCACCTGCACCTCGAGCCCACGCTCGCCTGCCAGGGCGGCCAGCCCCCCACGCAGCGCCGTCACTTCCGCCGCTTCGTCGAGGCCGGGCAGGTCGCGGGGCCGAGCAACCACCACCAGCACCCGGAGCGGCCCCTCCAGCGCCAGCGCCGTAGCCGGCGCCTTGAAAGCAATGTACCGGGCCATGGCCAGGCGGCCGCTCCGCACCAGGAAGCTCTGGCCATCGTGCACCAATTCCCAGGGCAGGCGCGCCAGGTGGCCGGCATCGCGGTCGAGGTGCAGGTGGAACGGCAGCGGCGCGCGCAGTTGGCGCGCCTGGCCCAGGGCAATGTTCAACACCGTCCGAACCGGGCCGCGGGGGAATAGGGTTTCGTAGAGCCGCGCGCCAATCGCTTCCAGCAGCCGCGGCCGTGGCAGCACCAGCTCTTCGCCCCGCACCCACCCCAGCCGCCGCAGGATGGCGAGCTGTGCCCCAAACTCGGCAGCGCTAAAGGTCGGCTGCTCCACCACCCGGAGCAGGGCATCGGCCTCCTCGGGAGTGTAGGGCAGGGCCACCCGCTCGGCCGGCGTGCCCCAGCGAGAGGAGAGGACCCGCGTCTCGAGGGCGGGGCCTGGCCCATCGTCGCAGCCAGCGATCAGGTGCTGCAGAACGTCGACAAGGCGGTCAGCCATCAGCTCCCATCCCCGTGGGGCACATCTCCTGCCGATCAGGCAGGCTGGAAAGCCTGCCCCACCAACCGTTCACCAGCAGCCTCCGCCAACAGCCGCCGGAAATTGCGCTCCACCTGCGCCTCGGCCTCCTCAGGTGTGCAGCGCCAGACCTCTGCCAGCCCGGCCAGGATGCCCCGCAACGCCACGGCACGGCTGCCCGCTCCCTGGCAGCCCCAGGGGCCGTTCGTCTCGGTGAGCACCTGCTCGCGGGGGATGGCCCGTAGCCGCGCCCGGATCGACGGGCTCGCGGCTGCCTCTGGCCCCACCGCCAGCATGTGGCCGGCCTCGATGGTCCGGTACAGCAGCGACTTGGGGCCCTCTGGCCGGTAATCGTGCCACACCACCCAGCGCACCCCCGCGGCTACGATGATATCCCAGGCCTCGGCCTCGGCGTAGCGAGAGTGCAAGAGCAGCACCCGGCCATCACGCCCGCAGGCCTCCGCGATGGTGCGCAGCACCTCGGACTGCGCCGCCCAGTCCTGCTGCTTGCCGGAACGAAAGTCGAGCCCGGCCTCGCCGACCAGCGACGCGCCGCCCAGCACCTGCCTCCATTCGTCCCACTGATCGTAGCCGGCGCCCACCCGCCGCGGGTGCAGCCCCAGCGCCACGTGTACATCGGGGTGGTGCCGGCAGAGCAGGCGCGTGCGCACATACGAAGCCAGCGACGTGGTCACGGCGACGGTGCGTACCCCCGCGGCCTCGCTTGCCGCCAGCTCCCGTTCGGCCTGCGGATAGGCATCGATGTGACAGTGGACGTCGACCAACATGGATGCAGCTCCTTGCGGCGTCAGGCGCGATGCGTGATGCCGAGAACGTGAGACGTAGACGTGGTGCGCGCTGCGTGTTCCGTCTGACTGCGCCGAGGCCTGGCTCTGCGGTGCCCCCGGCCCCGGTCGGGCGTGTAGCGGGCTCCGCTCTTGCTCGTATTCACTGCATGCTGTACATGGGTGATACTGCTCCGTCCGCAGACGCCGGCCAAACGGAACACGCAACACGCGTCACGCTCACCCATCACGCCTCACGTTTTGCGTTTCACCTTATGATGCACCGCCCACCCCGGCAGTTCGAGCATCGTACTGCAGTCGATGGCCTCGCCGCCGGCAACCTCGTGGCCCAGGGCGCGGCAGGCAGCCAGGGCCGGGGCGAGGAACTCCTCGGCGGCCTCGGGCTCGCCCGCATGGGCCAGGGCACAGAAGGCCCACACCAGCCGCTCCTGATCGCTCCGCGACAGGCGACGGGCATCGAACTCATCGGCGCGAGTGCCCATGGCCACCACGCGTGATAGCGCCTCTCTAAAGTCGCTCTTCGCCTCGTCGGGCATGCGCAGCTCCAGGTGGCCCTCGCCCCGGCGCAGCAGTGCGGCCACCATGGTGCGCCGGCTCCAGCGGTCGCGGAATGGGGCCAGTCGCTCCAACGCCCGCGTGTACAGGCCCACAGCCTTCTTGACGCTTCGGCCGCGATAGCCCGCCTCCTGCCAGATCTCGCCCTGCTGCTTCCAGGCGATGGCTTCCTCCCGCTCCAGGCCCAGACGGTGCTGGATCTGCTCATACTCCTGAAAGCGCTTGAGGGCGTGCTTGAACGAGCGCTCATCCTGGTAGATCTTGCCGAGTTGCAGCAGCGCATCGCCGTAAGCACGCTCGAGCCCTTTGCGCTTGAACGCCTGCATCACCTGCCGGTAGATGCGTTTCGCCTCCTGCACTTCCTCGGGCGAGCCGGTGCGCAGGATCTCTGCCCGCTGTTTGTCGCTCGTGGCGCGGCTGATGGGGTCACGAAGGCGCTTCCAAAAGCCGGCCGCAGTGGCGTAGAGCTGCCGGGCAAAGGCCAGGTCTGCGGGGCCTGCAAGAGCATACTGGTAGACCGTGGCGATATCCTCGAGCAGGCTGGCCATCTCGCCATCGAGCCAGCGGTGCTCGCTGCGGCCGAGGTTCTCCGAGGTCGCCAGCTCCTCGTCGATGGCCAGCGCCTCGGCATAGAGGTCCAGCGCCCGCTGGTGGTCGCCCTGATCCTCGTCATCCAGCTCATAGAACACGCGCCCCTGCTCGTGGAGCGCCAGCGCCCGGCTGGCCCTGCTCAGATCGGGCACGGCCAGCAGCCGCTGCAGCGTCTCGAGGGCCTCAGGGAGCCGGCCGAGGATGCGCAACACCGTCGCCCGGGCCAGGAGAAAGCGTTCGTCAAAGGCCTCAGGGGTAGCCAGCGCCGCGTCGAGCAGGCCCAGCACCTGCCGGTAGCGCCCCGCGTCGAGCAGCGCTTGCAGCAGCTTGTCGCGCAGGAGGGTGCGTGCGGCGCTGAAATGTCCTGCGGCCATGGCGTGCCGGTAGGCCTCTGCCAGGCCATCCAGGTCCTTTCGGCCAGCAAAGTAGCGGTAGGCCTGCTCGTGGCAGGTGCGGGCCTCCTCAGGGGCGAGCTGCCCATAGAGATACTCGCGTGCCGGCACGTCAAAGGCATAGTTCGTGCCGTCAAAGGAGAGCAACGAGAGCTCGCGCAGCCGCTGCACGTGAGGCAGCCACTCGCTCGTGCCGGCCACCTTACTGATCGCCGCCTCGGGGAAAGGCCCGCGCATGACGCTGAGCCGCGCCGCCACGCGGCGCTGCCCCTCATCGAGCCCCTGCGCCACCGTAGTGCGCAGGATGGCAACCAGCGGTGGCGGGGGCTGGGCGCGCAGCTCGTCGCGGATGTGGGCCCAGGGGCAGGTGCGCGCCAGCGAGACGACCAGGTCGACCCCCAAGGGATAGCCGTCAAGAAGGGCGCTGATCTCGCCCAGGAGTGGCTGGTCAGCCGGGGCGATAGCGATGCGCGCCGCCTCCAATTTGCGGCGCAGGATGCGCTCCAGGTCGGGAGCGGCCATGGGCCGCAGCTCGAGACATTGCCAGCCCTCCCCTGCCGGCTGGCTTCGCGATGTGGCAAGGATGTGCACCCCCGATGGCAGCGCGCCGAGAAAGGCCTGCAGATCGGCATCGGCGGCCACATCCTCATAGTTATCGAGCACGAGCAGGATATCGCCCGCCGAAGCCGCGCGCTCGGCGAGCAGGGTGGCCACCTGGCGACGCGCCTCCTCCAGCACCGGCGCCAACTGCTTCAGCGCCCGGTAGAAATCGGCAATCTCGGCCAGGATTGCGGCCAGCGAGCGGCCTCCCTGCAACCCCAGCCAGATCACGCCCCCGGGGAAACGCCACGCCCCGCGGCGCACGACCTCGCGGGCCACAGCCGTCTTGCCCACACCGCCGAGCCCCCACAGGCAGGCCCGTGTGCCCGGCTCTGCCAGCGCTCGCAGGGCCTGCCCCACCGCCTCGGCGCGGTCCACAAACACCGCGTCGGGCCGGTACCCCGCCGAGATCCGCCCCGGCGCGTGGGGCACCCGGCGCAGCGGTTCCGGTGGCCCCGGCTGCGCCTTGCCGGCAAAGATCCGCCCCTCTCCCCCTCCGTCCTGGAGGTACACCACTGGAGCGAAGCGGGCGCTGTCGGCCGGCAAGAGTTGGCCACGGGCGCGCGCCACAGCCTCGCCCAGCGGGGCCAGGTCCGCAAGGCTGCGGTAGAGCTGCGCCACCAGGCGCTCGATCTGCTCGGCGCTCAGCGTGTGCTGCACCGCCACCACTGCCGGCATCCCCGCGCGCACCAGCTCGGGCGCCAGCGCGGCCAGGCCCGCCGGCGCCGCATCCGAGCCGGCCGGCGGCGTCAGCACCATCAGCGTCACTTTGGAGAGGAAGAGCGAGTTGCGCAGGGCCTCAGCCCCTATGGGAGCCGCCGCCGCGAACTCGTCCTCAAAGATCAGGGTGCCGGCGCTGTCGGCGAGCGCGGCTGCGCCGTCAAAGTGCACGATCTGGTAGGGCGTGCGGTTGAGCGCCTCGCCCAGGGCAGCGCACGTCGGCGGCGAAACGACGTCGACGCGCAGCACGCCGCCCTTGCGCAGCTCTTCGAGCGCCTTGAGCACCGGGCTCTGCGTCCGCTCGCCCGCCAGATCGAGCTCTGCCGGCCGGGGCGAGGCCACCAGGACACGCAGAGGGCCTTCGAGCGGGCCTGCTTCCGGCGCCCGGGCACAGTCGAGGGCGCGAACGAGAGCGACCGTGCCATCGGCCACCAGAAACGACTGGCCATCATGGATCAGTTCCCAGGGGTAGCGAGGGAGGGTGGCGGCCTCGGCATCAAAGCGCACTTCCACCAGCAGCGCCTGCCGTTCGGCCCGGCTCAGCGCCGTGGCCTCGGCCAGCGCCTCGCGGAGTTCGCCCTCGGGGAAGAGCGTATTGTAGAGCGCCTGCCCCACCCGTGCGAACTCACCGTCGGCAAGCAGGCCCGACAGCTCCTCCAGAGCGAAGGGCAGCGTCGCCGTCGCGTGGGCATAGCCAATCGCCCGCGCCTCGACGCGGCCCTCGGGGCGCTCGATCAGTTGCAGGCGAAAGGCTTCACTCATCGGGTCCGACCTCATGGCGCCCAGGCGCCTACTGGCACGACACTCCCCCTGCATAGTGGTCGCACCAGTGCGGGGCAGGCCTTCGCCCGCCTTGGTACGGCCCTTGCTCTCAAGCGCAGCGACCCGTCGTCTGCTCTGAGGAGGCCGGCCGATGAGATGGAAACCCCGTCACCTGGCCCTTGCTCTCGCAGTGGCCTTGGCCGGCTGCACCGCCATCTTCGGCGGGCAGCCCGCCGCCACACCCACCAGCCACGGCGATGCGCTCTATGCCGCCCAGGCTACCACGGCTCCCGCGGCGCCGCAGGCTGCGCCCGATATCCGCACAGCAGCCCAGCGCGTCAGCCCAGCGGTGGTGCAGATCACCAACCAGCAGCAGGTCAGTACCGGGCAGTTCCGCCAGCCAGTCCCCCAGACGGCCGGCATCGGCTCGGGAGTCATCTACGACCCTAGCGGGCTGATCCTGACCAACAACCACGTCATCGAGGGGGCGTCGGCCATCGTAGTCGCCCTCCCCGACGGCCGCACCTTCCAGGGTCGCCTCCTGGGCGCCGACCCGCAGACCGACCTGGCGGTGGTCAAGGTTGATGCCAGCAACCTGCCCGTGGCCTCCCTGGGCGACTCCAGCTCCCTGGCCGTGGGCGATTGGGTGGTCGCCATCGGCAACGCCCTGGCCCTCTCCGGTGGGCCGACGGTGACGGCGGGCATCGTCTCGGCCCTGAACCGGGCCGTGCAGAGCCCGCCCCCCGAAAGCACCAGCGCCACACCCGGCCCCGGCGGCAGCCAGGCGGCCGGTCCCTACCTCTTCGACCTGATCCAGACCGACGCGCCGATCAACCCCGGCAACTCGGGCGGCCCGCTGACCGACCTCTTGGGCAACGTCGTTGGCATCAATACCCTCATCGCCATCAGCACTTCCAGCGGCGCCCCGGTCGAAGGCATCGGCTTTGCCACCTCCATCAACGTCGCCAAGAACATCGCCGACCAGTTGGTGGCCACCGGCCACGCCGTGCACCCCTACCTGGGCATCCAGTACGTGCCCCTCAACCCGGCCCTCGCCGCACGCGTCAACGCTCCCGCCCAGCGTGGCGCCTACATCACCGGCGTCGATGCCAACTCACCCGCGTCCCGGGCCGGCCTGCAGGAGGGCGATGTCATCCTCGCCATCAATGGCCAGAACCTGCAGAATGAGTCGGACCTGGCCCGCATCGTCAACCAGTTCAAGCCCGGCGACACCATCACCCTGACCGTCCAGCGCGATGGCCAAAGGCTCACCCTCCAGGCCACGCTCGCCCAGCAGCCTAGCGCCTAGTACTACAACCGCATTTGGTCCAACCTGCACCCGGCAACAGCCGGCAAACCTGCTCCGCGCCTGGCCGGCCCTGACCCGGGACGGGGTTCCGCTCCGGTCACGTGCGAAGCGTGATGCCCGGATGGCATGTACGGCCCGATGGGCAAGTACGGTTGTAGTACTAGGCCGGCGAGGCAAGGCAGCCTCGTGCCGCAGCAGGCGAGCGTCGCCCTGGAGCGCAGCATGGCACAGAATATGCTAGACCCTGGCAGAGCCTGATGGCAGGCGCGTCCCCTGGCCATCTCTGTCCACGACAGCCCTCCGAGTTTGAGCCAATCTGCAGCCCGGGCCGGCTGGCCGGAGCGCACGTGGCGGCGGTGGTGTTGCTCTGTCAGTGTGTGGCTCAGCCGAGAGGCGCGGCGCAGCGCTGCCCAGAACGCGAAGGACCTGCCCACTGGCAGCGCAGCACCGGTCGCACGAACGCACCGGCTGCCGGAACCCCTCAGGTTGTGTCCGTCCGTGCTCGGCACTGCTCGGACCAGGGTATCGCTCGAGACCGGCGAGGCGCACCATCCGCACGGGCGGCCCGGCAGCGACCGCCCTTCGCGGGCGGCGCCGCTGCCCGCCACGGGGCCGTCATAGCCGGCCGGCATAGTGCCCGACGGCCTGCCGCCGGATCCTTCGCTGGTTCGCGTTCAACAGCGGCAAGAGGTAGTCGGACAGATGAGCAGCGATCGGGAAGACGACGACAACCGGCCCAATCCGCATTTCGGCGGAGGCATGAAAAGCTTCTCCTGGCTCTGGATTCTCCTCGCCCTGGCACTGATGGGCTGGAACCTGTGGGCCTTCCTGGCCCCGGCCACCAGCATGGGCAGTGTAGAGATCCCATACAGCACCTTCCTGGACCAGGTGGAGGCCGGCAACGTCAAGAGCGTCGAGATCAAGGGCACCCACATCCGCGGCACGTTCAAGGAACCCGTCGAGTTGCGCGGCCAGCCCCCCGCCCGCGACGGCCAGGGCGACGGCAGCGCCTCGACAGACCGTCAGGAAGACTTTACCACCACCCTCCCCCAGGCCATCAGCGACGCCAGCCTGATCCCCCTGCTGCGCCAGAAAGGAGTCACCATCCGGGCTGTGTCGGAAGACACATCGTGGCTCCTGACCGTGATCAGCAACGGGGTGCCGACCATCCTTCTCATCGGCTTCCTGGTCTGGATGAGCCGCCAGGCGCCGCAGAACCAGGGCGACATCATGGGCTTCCTCCGCAGCAAGGCACGCCGCTACGCCCCCTCCAACCAGCACCGCGTGCTCTTTAGCGATGTGGCAGGCGAGGAGGAGGCCAAGCGCGACCTTGCCGAGGTCGTCGATTTCCTCAAGAATCCACACAAGTACCACGATCTGGGCGCACGCATCCCGCGGGGCATCCTGCTCGTGGGCCCCCCAGGCACCGGTAAGACGCTCCTGGCACGCGCCGTCGCAGGCGAGGCCGATGTGCCCTTTTTCAGCATCAGCGCGTCAGAATTCGTCGAGATGTTCGTCGGTGTGGGCGCCAGCCGGGTGCGCGACCTCTTCGAGAAGGCGAAACGCTCGGCACCCGCCATCGTATTTGTGGATGAACTCGACGCCGTGGGGCGGCAGCGCGGCGTCGGCGTGGGAGGCGGGTCCGACGAGCGCGAGCAGACGCTGAACCAACTGCTGGTAGAGATGGACGGCTTTGACGAGCGCCAGAGCGTCATCGTCATCGCCGCCACCAACCGCCCCGACGTGCTCGACCCCGCGCTCCTGCGGCCGGGCCGGTTCGACCGCCATGTCACCATCGGCCTCCCCGACCGCAGCGGCCGCCTGGGCATCCTCGACATCCACACCCGTCGCCTGCCCCTCGCCGACGATGTGGACCTCTCGGTGGTGAGCCGGAGCACGCCAGGGTTCTCCGGCGCTGACCTGGCCAACCTGTGCAACGAAGCCGCCCTCACCGCCGCCCGTCGCAACCATCAGAAGGTCTCCCTTGCCGACTTTGAGGAGGCTCTCGACAAACTCCTTCTGGGCAACGCCCACGGCACGCTCCTTTCTGAGAAGGACCGCCGGGTCGTCGCTTTCCACGAGGCCGGACACGCCCTGGTGGCCATGAGCCTGCCCGAGGCGGACCCGGTGCGCAAGATCAGCATCATCCCCCGTGGCCAGTCGTTGGGAGCCACCGCCCAACTCCCCATAGAGGACCGTGCCAACTATGCACGCTCGTACCTGCTGGCGCGCATCACCGTCAGCCTGGCGGGGCGCGCGGCCGAGGAGTTGTTCATCCACGATGTAACCGTCGGGGCCGAGAACGACCTGCTGCAAGCCACCGAGTTGGCCCGGCGCATGGTCACCCGCTGGGGCATGAGCGAACTGGGGCTCGCCTCCTACCGCGCTGCCGGTCAGGAGCAGCCCTTCCTGGGCTACGACCTGTCCCAGGGGCGCGACTATTCGGAGGCCAAGGCCGCAGAGATCGATCAGGCAGTCACCGCTCTGATCGAGAGCCGGCACCAGACCGCCCGGGCCATCCTGCAGGGCCAGGAGGAAGCGCTGCGCCGCCTCGTCGACCTGCTGCTCCGCGAGGAGACGGTCACCGTGGAACAGGCGCAGGCAGTGCTGGCCGGCCTGGCAAGCGAGCCCGCCGCCAGGCCACAGCAGATGGAAGCCGCCTTGGCCTAGAACATGCAAGGAGCACCCGAGATGCGCAGGATTCGCTGGTCAGCCATGGCTGTCATCGTCGTCATCCTGATCATCCTGTGCGCTCTCACCATCTCATTCCTGCCCCTCTTCATGCAGGAGGCCTGGCCATCCCTGTGGGATGTGGCGCTGCAGCCGGCTGCCCGCGCGCCACGCTCTTTCGGCAGCGTGGGGCCATGGTGCCACGTGTTGCCCTGGCCCGCGCTGCTGGCTATCCCCATCGCGTCGCTGATGGTGGTGGCCCCTTTTGTGCTCATCGCCGCGGCCGTCCTCCTGCGCCGCCACTAGGCTCGGCCGGCAGGCCTGCGTAGGCTGGGGCCTCGTGCCCGTCCGGCCGCGGCCCAGCGCCCGATTCGCGGCCAGCGACGCCCCCAAGGGGCAATGCTACGAGTCTGCAGAGACGGTGTATGCGCCAGCATCCCCCGGCGGCCGGTGCGCGGCTCCTCGCAGCAGCCCATGCATCTTGGTGCGCCCGCATCGCGATTCCTGTTGCATGCCAGCGCGCGTCTGTGTATAATGTATACCGACCAGTTGAAGAGTACTTCGGACGGGAGAACGTATGCCCGACAGACATACTGTCCTCATCGTAGACGATGACCCACCGATCCGCGAGATGCTCTCGGATTTCCTCCAGGAGGAGGGGTATGACACGCTGGTCGCCAACGACGGCGCCAGCGCGCTGCAAGCTCTCCGCCAGTCTGCCGAACGCATCAACCTGGCCCTGCTCGACATGCGCCTGCCCGATGTGCAGGGCCTCGAGATCCTCCGCGCCGTAGCCGAGAAGGGGATGGACCTGCCCATCATCGTCATGACGGCCCACGGCACCTCGTCGACCGCCATTCACTCCATGCAGCTCGGCGCTTATGACTATCTGACCAAGCCGATCGATCTGAACCAATTGGGCTTGACGATCAAGCGCCTTCTGGAGCATCATGCCCTTGCACAGCAGGTCAAGACGCTGCAGAGCAAGCTCAACGAGTACCTGATCCGCGAGCGCATCGTCGGCTCGAGCCCGGCGATGCAAGAAGTGTACAAACTCATCGGCCGCGTGGCAGCGAGCGAGGCGATCGTGCTCATCTGTGGGGAGACGGGCACCGGCAAAGAGTTGGTGGCAGAAGTGATCCACGAGAACTCGGCCCGTGCCGACCAGGCGCTGATCAAGGTCAACTGCGCTGCCCTCCCCGAGACGTTGCTCGAAAGCGAGCTCTTCGGCCACGAGAAAGGCTCCTTCACCGGCGCCATCTCGCAACGCAAGGGCCGTTTCGAGCTCGCCAACGGGGGCACCATCTTCCTGGACGAAGTGGGCGAGATGAGCCCCAGCACGCAGAAAAAGCTGCTGCGGGTGTTGCAGTTCGGCGAGTTCCAGCGGGTGGGCGGCTCTGAAACGCTGCACACCGATGTGCGGGTCATCGCAGCTACCAACAAGAACCTCGAACGCGAGGTCGAGGAGGGCCGCTTCCGCGATGACCTGTACTACCGCCTCAACGTCATCCGCATCACCATGCCGCCGCTGCGCGACCGGCTGGAGGACATCCCGCTGCTGACTGCACATTTCCTGGACCGGCACCGCTACCGGCCGGGCTTGCCACCCACCAAGATCTCCGAGGAGGCCCTTCAGCTCTTGATGGGGTACTCCTGGCCGGGAAACGTGCGCCAGTTGGAGAACACGATCGAGCGCGCCGTCGTGCTGGCCCAGGGCAAGCTGATTACGGCGCATCACATCGCGCTCGACTCGCCGCTGACCACCGACAACCTGTACAACATCACCCAGCGCGTTCGCAGCCGCACAGCGCTGGCGACGATCCTCCAGGAAGTGGAGGGCCTCGCCGTGGAGATCGCCATCAACCAGGCCCGAGGCGACCACGAAGAGGCCGCACGAGCTCTCGGCCTTACCGTCCAAGAGCTCCAATCCAGGTTCCGAGAACTGAGCGCCAAACGTCTTGCGGCCCTGCCCTCAGCGGCCGGGCAGGGACAAGGAGAGATCAGGTGAAGCTCTCACTTGACCAGACCGCAACCCAACAGCCTTCCCATGAGATGGAGATGCGCCCCTCGCCGGGGCTTATCAATTTCGCACGCCTGCTCACCCTGCCCGCCTGGGAGCTCGAGCAGACGATCCAGGAGGAGTTGCAGGGCAACCCGGCTCTGGAGTTGACCGAGCCAGAGCTGTGCGCTGTGTGCGGAGCCCCGTTGGTCGACGGCGTGTGCTATGAGTGCCTGCGCCGCGACACCGAGGTGCTCGACCGCGAGGAGCGCTCGCACCAGCAGGAAGTCGATGAAGAGTTCGACCCGCTCACCCTCATCGCCGGCCAGGTCAACCTCGGCGAGCAGTTGCTCCACGAGGTCGGCACCCAGATTCCCGAAGAGGATATGCCCATCGCCCGCTACCTGGTGGGCTACCTGGATGACCGTGGCTTCCTCGACTGTGAGCCCCAGGTCGTCGCCTTCACGCTGAATGTGAGTGTGGAGCAGGTGGAGCGGGTGGTGCACGCGTTGCAGCAGGCCGGGCCAGTGGGGGCAGCCGCGCGCAATGTCAAGGAGTGCCTGCTCCTCCAGCTCGAGCGCCTGGCCGACTCTGGAGTGCGCAACCCCCTCGCCGAGGCCATCATCCGCGACCACTTCGAACAGTTGGGGCTGGGCCAGTACCACGAGATCGCGCGTGCGCTGGGGGTCTCGAGCAAGGAGGTCCTCGAAGCCCGCGACTTTATCCGCCAGCACCTGCGCCCCTTCCCGGTGCCCGACCTAGTGAGCGCCGAATCGTGGACGAGCACCACCGACGTGCCCTACACCGCCCCCGACGTGATCATCCACGAGCTCCCCGACGAGCCCAACGGCTTCTCCGTCGAGGTGGTCCAGTCGCGCCGTTCCTTCCTGCACGTGAACCCGGTCTACCAGCGGGTGGCGCGGGAGATCCGCAAGGGCAATCTGGCCGCGTCGGAGCATGAGCGCCAGCACGTGTTGGAGCATCTCAGCCGCGCCCAGTCATTCCTCGCCCACCTGCGCGAGCGGCGCGAAACGTTGCAGGCGGTCGCAGAGGCCGTGGTCGCGCGGCAGATCCCCTTCCTGAAGCATGGCGTTCGCCACCTGCGGCCCCTCACGCGAGCCGAGATCGCCGAAGCTACCGGCTTGCACCAGTCGACCGTCAGCCGGGCGGTTGCCGACAAGTACGTGCTCTTGCCCGACCGCAAGGTCATCCCCTTCAGTGCCTTCTTTGAGCCCTCGCGCAGCGTCAAGGACGTCCTCCAGGAGATCGTCGAGGGCGAGGATGCCCCCCTTGCCGACGCTGAGCTGGCCGAGGAGCTCGGTAGGCGCGGCTACCACGTGGCCCGGCGCACTGTGGCCAAGTATCGCAAACGTATGGGGATCCTGCCCTCGACCATGCGGTGAGAGCGTCGGGGGATTCTGGTACATTTCTTGCTACTCTTGATCTCTTGCAGAGACAGCCCGAGCCGATCCGTGGAGCGTGGCCTGAGGCCTCCCGCCATCGGAGGCGCCAAGGGGCTGCGCTCCCGCCCTACGGATAGGCCCCAAGGAGAACAGGCGATGACCATCAGCGACTATACCCGCCGTATGCCGGCCGCCCGGGCACCTCAGGCACCGAGAGGAGACGGAGCCAGTCAACACCCGCAGGGAGTGGGCTCACAGGCAGCCGGGCGGCTGGAAGGCTCGGTGCAGCGCCCAGGCCTGGCGCAGCATCAGGCCGAGGAGGCGATGCGCCAGACGCGAGGCAACCTGCTCCGCGCCATGGACCGGGCCCGCGTGCTCGCCGCCGAGGCCCTGGCCCGCGCTGCCGGCAACCTGCGTGGAACCAGCACCGGCACCGACACCGCTGCCCGCCGCTTCGCCGACAGCCTCGACCGCAGCGCAACCTACCTGCGCCAGACCGATCTGGGCAGCATGCAGCACGATGCCATCGAGCTGGTCCGCCAGTATCCACTGCAGGCGCTGGGCGCTGCCTTCGTAGCAGGGGTCCTCATCGGCCAGCGGCTCAGTCGCGACTGACACCTCCTCCGCAGCAAGCCATCGCGGCAGGGGGCGGCTGCGGCGCTGATGCGCCGCAGCCGC
>Ga0272448_1002269_pt1 | contig 24411 bp, 20 predicted proteins | sample YNPCB0191_FD_202220 | JGI IMG/M metagenome (GOLD analysis project Ga0272448, IMG submission 202220) | Hot spring sediment microbial communities from Yellowstone National Park, WY, United States - YNP-CB-019-1 | ecosystem: Environmental > Aquatic > Thermal springs > Hot (42-90C) > Sediment... | reverse complement strand
ATCAACAGTCGCACCGGGGGCTCCACCCCGGGCAACCGCACCGTCTTTGTGAAATACCATCGCACGCGCTCCCCAATCTCCACGCGTTTGCGATCCTTCGGGGGGATCCTCGCCGCCCATTCGCTCGCTTTCTTCACGCGCCCGCCCCACACGAGCTTGCGGTTGAACTTCAGGCCGCCGACGTAGCCGCGGCCCGCCGCGTGCAGGTGATTGAGATTCTCCACGCTGGTGAAATAGCAGTCAAACGTGAAGTCGCCGGGGATGTTGTGCGCCACCACCCAATCCACCAGCTCCTGGAACCACTGCGTGTGATCCCGAAACGCCCGGCCTTCGGCTTCACACTGTGCCTGTTTCACAAAACGCCGAAACTCCAGCGGATAATGCCGTCCGCTGGGGCACACATACTGCGCGATCAGGTAATCGTGGGCGATCTTGTGCCGTTGCTCGGCGTGATCCCAGAACCAGCCCACCTCCTCGATGTGTTGTCCGTCGTGATCAATCAATGTGTTGTCCACGGCGATGACGCCGTGCGGCGCGTAGCGGGTTTCGGAGTGGCACTGCAAGGAGTCGAGGCGCTTTTCGTTGAGCGCCTTGGACATCCCAGTCCACCTCGGTGAGCCACCGGTTCAGGCCGGACTGGTCGGTGGTGACGGCGAACTCGCGGTTGATGCCGCTGACGGTCTTGCGTTCGGCGACGAGCAGTCCGGTGAGGTACTCGCCGAAAAGCTGACGTTCGGGTGCATTGGCGAACAGTGGCCCAAACTGTTTGAGGCCTTCCTGCACGATGGACGGGAACTCGACAATGGCTGGCCTCTTCGCACCTCCTTGGTGATGTTGAAAGCTGCCAGTGTTCATCCTATCAAAATCCCGCTGTTAACTCACTCAAAACTCACTTTGCAAAAGTCCAGTCCATAACTTTCCTCGCGCACTCGGAGTTGGCTGCTGGCCCCGGTGCAACCGTCGCAGCCTGACTTATGGCTGGGATACTACGCCACCGCGCACACAACGAATAAAGTTGTAAATGCGCACGACATCGCCTTGCGGGCCGCGTCCTTGCGGATAATGCGCCGGGTTGCCAACCTTGGGGTCGCTGCGCTGGGCACCGGCGCCGTGAACGTCCATGAATCGTCGCTGGCCAGATTGCAGCGGACCGTCGGGGAAGGGACTTGGACGTCCGATCCAGCCGGCAGCGCGTCCGAAAGCCAGATACACGGCCGACCAGCCGCCTCGGCTGGAAGCGTGGGTGGTGCTGGTCCAGTAGAACGGATAATCCAGTTTGCCAACTTCGTTGGTGATGGCAGTACAGTGGAAGATCGGATGAATGGCGGCGGAACCGGTCGTGTCGGGGCTGCGCGTGTAGTCCACGATGCTTTGGAGTTCTTTGGCGTTGGGCAGTCGCCAGCCATTTTTGAGACTGGCGGCGTAAGCGAGCGCCTGTTCCCAATTCATTCCTCTGCCGGAATCGTTCTTCTGCCATACCAAGCCGGTGGCGCGGTCGGTGATGGTGCCGTCGCCGTTGTCGTGAAAATCGTTGCGACCATACAGCGGATTGCCGCGCACGCAGAGCACGAAGAAGGTTTTGGTGACGGGATAACCCTTGATGCGTCCGTCGGCGAAGTTGACGCCGAACATTTGCTTGGGGTTGGTGACGTAGCAGGTGCTGGTGGCCCATTGTGAGTCAATGACACGTTCGCCGGCGCTGGTATCGCCGTAGGCAAACTGAAAAAACCGTGTGTCAATGAATGGACGCGATTGAGCCGGTTGTTTCGTCATATCGGGGCCGCTGGGGTCCACGCCACTGAACAGGATGAGCGAGTAGAGTTCTTTGATGGTGGGCAAGCGCCAGTCGTTGAATCCACCGAACCTTGCGGTGTTGAGTTGGGCGGGGCGCTCCTGAGCTTGGGCGAAGGTGAGTTTGTCGCGGGCGTCCAGTTTGCCGTCGCCGTTGATGTCGGGGCTGCGCTGCCAGGTGAGTCCGGTGTTGTTGTCGTGAACCGTCAAGCCGTTGGCGCGGAGTTGGTAGCTGGGTGCGGGTCCGGGAAACTGGGCATCCTGTCCGTAGAACGGCTGGCCCGGTTTGGGTGGTACGATTTCGCCGAAGTTGTCGTAGCACTTGGTCTGGCCGGTGCCGACAACGACATACGTTCGCTCGGCGGCAATCGTTCCGCTGGCGAAAAGCACGCTGGCAAGGAGAACGCTCTTCATCAGTTACCCGGCTCGGGAATCGAGTAGGTAGGAATGACTGAGTTGTCAAGGCCAATGCGGGTCCTGCGGTGGCGGCGGCTATCGCGGACGCGGAGCGGCTCTCTCTTTCGACTTGTCAGGCAATCACCTCGTCTGGAATATGACCGCGTGAACTCCTTGCAAGGGAAAACGGCAATCGTGACCGGTGTGAGCCGTGGCATCGGCCTGGCCATTTGTCGGGCGCTTCAAGGCGCCGGGCTGCGGCTCGGGCTGCTCGGCCGTCGTCCGCCTCCTGTGGACATCACGGGCAGTTTCGTGAGTTGCGACTTTGCCGAAGTGCAAACGGTACCGGAGGCGGTTCGTCAACTTCTGATGAGCCTCGGTCCCGTGGATGTTCTTGTCAACAACGTCGGCACGTTTCTCGAAAAACCCGTCACAGAACTCGCGCTCGACGATTGGGAACGGGTCTTGCGCGTGAATCTGACGGCCACGTTCTTGGTAACACGCGAGGTGTTGCCGGGAATGATCTCGCGACGGCAGGGGCGAATTATCAACATCGCCAGCACGGCCAGCCTTCAAGGTTACCTCTATCAATCGGCCTACGTCGCCAGCAAGCATGCCATGCTGGGCTTCGCGCGGGCGCTGGCTCTGGAAGTTCGCCCCTACAACATCCACGTCCACAGCCTCTGTCCCGGCGGAGTGAAAACCGACCTGCTTCAGGGCACCGCTCTTGGACGCCGTCTCGAAGGCCAAACCATGATCCAGCCCGACGACATGGCTGCCATGGTGCTGTTTCTCCTGCAACAACCCGACAATGTTGACCTGCCCGAAGTGGTGGTGCGTCGCTTCACGGCTCTCGGTTGAACAGCGGACGTGTTGGAAATCTGCAAGGCGTGGCCCCGTTGCGGGCGACAGGTCGCCCGGCCAACAGCCCGCTCCGCTGGTATCGTCCGCCTTTGGGGAAAACCGTCGAAATCATGAAAGCAAAGGTCAGGTTTGTGGAGGATTGGCGCCCCACGGGTCAATCTGACGGAGATTTTTGGATGCCAGCGCGCGGTAACAATCGGGCAGGTCGAAATGTTTGAGGACGTTCGGTAACAGCGTGGACAACGGCCAGTGGTAGTCCTCCGACTCGGCGATGGCGGCGTAGGAGACGAGTGCGTTCTTCAACGTGACCTGCACCACCGCATCGGCCAGCACGGCGGCGAACGTCGCGGGGATCGCGCCCCAGCCTTTGGCGGCGAGATGAATCTGCTTGTGACCGCAACGGCTCAGCCAGTCAATCACCCGCAGCACGTCGTGGGTTTTTTGGCCAACATAGGGATAGTCGAGCATGATGGAGTGGATGGCGTAAAAAAAATCGCTGCCGTAAGCATGGAGGAAACTACGCAGGCTGCAGGTATCGGGCTGCGATTCGCCGATGCCGCGCACATCGCAGGCGTAAAACGCGGAGGAAGGTTCCGCCCGGAGCAGTTCGCCGATCAGCGGTTCCTCGCGCAACTCGGCGTCGGCGGACTGATGCGACACGTACAACACCGCACGGTCAATGCCACGGGGCGGCCGCGACATCAGCGGTTCGTCCGACAACCGATACACAATCGCCTGAATTCCCGGTTCGGTCTCGACTGCATAGACGGCCGTGTGTTTCTTCGGGTGGCGACGACCGCCGAGCGGCCGCAGAATCCGATAATCGGGCGCAGCCGAGCGGCGCGGCAACTTCAGCGTCTCGCTCAACGCTTTGAGCAGGGCGCGGCCGGAGACAGTGCCGCGTGGGCGGGCGAGCGCTTGCGATCGTTCCCGTGTGAATGAAAAAACGGTGCGCGAGTCCAACTCCGCGACCTGACCGTGGGGCGTGCACCACAGCGTCTCGTCCTTTTCGATGGTCAGCGGAGGTTCGGTTTGTGCGTCGGAAATCTTCGTAACGTGATTGAACCACCGATACATCGCCTCGCGGTTTTCCTGCGTGTAGCCGTGATAGGTCGGGCCAATGAACAAGTCCACCTTCGACTCGGCGCCGAGCAGTTTGTAGAGTCGGCGCAGCCGGGCCAACGCTTCTTCGGCGCCGCGCGCGTCGAAGTAATCTTTTTCTTTCGCCAAAATAAGGACCGGTTTGGGGGCCAGCGCGGCGAGGAAGTCCGAGTGATCCAACCCGAGCGCCAGCGCGCGCGGCGGACATTGCTCGGTGTCGGCGGGCAACTCGTTTTCCAGGTTGCGTCGGAACGTGGTGACGAAACAAGACGGCGCGGCCATGCACCAACGTGGCTCGACTCCTGCCAGCCAGGTGGTCATGGTGCCGCCGCCGGAGTTGCCGGTGACGCCGACTTGTTTCGGGTCCACTTCTGGGCGCATCAGCAGATAATCGAGCGCGCGGATGCCGTCCCAAGCGCGCCACGAGCCGAGGAATTCCCCAACGAGGAATTGTTGGTTGCCCGCGTGAAGATGCTGCTGAACGCCAAGTGGAAATCGTTTCAGGTCGGCATACTGCGACCGTTCGCCCTGTCCGATGGGGTCAAAGATGAAGGTGACATATCCCATGCGGGCCAACGCCTGCGAAAAGCTCTGATAGGCCTCGGCCGCCTTGCCGTTGGTGGAGTGACCGCACACGCCGACGACGCCGGGCAGGGGGAATTTCCGTCCTTTCGGAACATAGAGGTTGCCGGTGACCAGAAAGCCGGGGCGACTTTCGAAGATGATTTTTTCGATGTGGTAGGCGTCGCGCTCGACAACGCCGGTGACGCGCGGATTCAGCGGCGTCTTCTCCGGCCACGGGCCGAAGCAGCTATGGATTTTCTCGCGCACCGAGCGGACATACGCCAGCGCGTCGGAGCGGCTCCGGAGCGCGGCGCGGCGCTGGTTGGCTTCCTGCTCGATTTGTCGGACGCGCCCGACGAAATAGTCGTGCACCATGCGCGGGAATCGGTTCAGGGGAGCGAGCGGTTCGGTTTTCGGAGGCGAAGTGTTGGCGGCGGCATAAAGTTCATTGACAAGGAGCCAGTCCAGCATCGGGACACCCAAGAGGGCCAGCCCCGTTTGTCGCAACAGATCACGACGGCTCAATCCTGGGGCGCGGTGTTTCATGGCTGTTTTATACTGCGAGCGGCTGACTCAAGGCAATCAATACATTGTTGCCCCCGGGCCATCCTGTCCGGTACAACTGGGCCGATGAACCGCATCGGATTACTTCTTGTGTTTGGCGGTCTGGCCGCTGACACCTATCGCAACCCGATTCTCACGGGAAACTTGGCGGACCCGACCGTCATCCGTCATCAGAACAGTTATTACTTGTATGCCACCGGTGATGTGAACGGCGACAACGGGTATCGCGCCTACGTTTCGACCAATCTTGTCCACTGGCAACGCGGCCCGGTCGTGTTTCAGCCGGGCCAACGCCATGTTTGGGCGCCGGACGTGTGGCGCGATCCGTCCTCCGGCAAGTTCTACCTTTACTACACGGCCAACAAGACTGTGGGCGTCGCTGTTGCGGACGGACCGCTGGGGCCGTTTGTGAATCCGCGCCAACTGTTTGACGCCGCGATTGATGCGCATCTGTTCCGCGACGATGACGGGCGCTTGTACCTGTACTTTGTGAAGTTTCCCGGTTTCCGCATCACGGTTCAGCCGATGCGTTCGCCCACAGAACCGCAGGGTCAATTCCGCGTTATCCTCCGTCCCGAAAGCGACTGGGAGAAACGGGCCGGGCACGTGACCGAAGGGCCGTGGATGATCAAGCGCAACGGAATCTACTATCTGCTTTACAGCGGCTCCGGGGCCAACACGCCCGATTATGCGGTCGGTTATGCCACGGCAAACAGCCCGCTCGGCCCCTTCCAACGCGCGCCGCACAATCCGATTCTTCATCGGTCGGAGAGCGTCTTCGGTCCCGGTCACGGCTGCGCCCTTCAAGCCCGCAACGGTCAATGGTGGTTTGTGTACCACCAGAAGAAAACGGCGAAGATCGAATGGGATCGCTTCATTTGTCTGGACCCGCTCCGTTTCGATGCGCAAGGCCGTCTTTGGGGCGTCGCCACCCGTGGCGTTCCACAACCTGTGCCGGTGCCCTGATCGAAGTCGGTGCCGTTGGGGAACAGGCGGCGGCGTCCTTTTGAGTGGATCGCCTGCCGCCGTTGATAGCCGGCCCCCCCACGGCGCATCACTCGGAAAGAGATGGGATTCCCACTTGACCGGTCGGGCGGCGTTGCCTATAGTTCGCACTGACATCGGAGGCTGCGGATGATCAAGTGGGTCTGCGAACCCGCTTTTTTGTTCCCCGAAAGGGGGTGCAGCGGAAGAATGGACAACGGAACCATTTAACAACGGACATGAACGGCGAACTGATAGCAGTGTTGGAGTATTTGCAGCGGGAGAAAGGTCTGGACAAGGAGACCTTGCTCCAAGCGGTTGAGAAAGCCATTCTTCAAGCCTCGAAGAAGGCGGTGGGGCCTGCCAAGGATGTGCGGATTGAGATTGATCGGAAAACCGGCCACATCCGCGCGTTTGCCAAGTTGTTGGTTGTCGAGAATGTCGTCAACAAGCACGACGAGATCAGCGTGGCGGAAGCCCAGCGTCGCTTCCCGAACATCCGCGTGGGCGAGTCCATAGAAGTCGAAGTCACTCCCGCCGGCTTCGGTCGCATCGCCGCCCAAACCGCCAAACAAGCCATGCTTCAGAGCATTCGACAGGCCGAGCGCAGCATGGTGTTTGAGGAGTTCAAGGGACGCGCCGGCGACATCGTGTCGGGAACAGTTCGGCGCTTCGAGCGCAGCGATGTCATTGTGGATCTCGGACGCATCGAAGCGCTGATGCCCAGCCGGGAGCGGGTTCCGATTGAGGAGTATCAGCCGGGCGATCGAATTCGCGCCTATATTCTCAGCGTCGAGAACACGGTGCGCGGCCCGGAAATTGTCTTGTCGCGGGCGCACCCGGATTTCGTGAAAAAACTCTTCGAGCTGGAGGTCACCGAGATTGCTGACAAGACCGTCGAGATCAAAGCCATCGCGCGCGAGCCGGGCTATCGCACGAAGATCGCCGTGTATTCGCGCGACGAAAAGGTGGACCCGGTCGGCGCCTGTGTGGGGCTGCGCGGCATGCGCGTGAAGAACATTGTGCGCGAACTCAGCGGCGAGAAAATTGACATCCATCGTTGGTCGCCGAACGTGCGGGAGTTTGTGATGGAAGCGCTCAAGCCGGCGAAGGTCAAATCGCTGGAAGTGGACGAAGCGACCCGCACCGTGCGTGTGTTGGTGGATCCCGATCAACTGTCGCTGGCCATCGGCAAAAAAGGCCAAAACGCCCGTCTCACGGCGAAACTGACCGGCTGGAAAGTGGATATCGAAAAGGCGGAGACAGCGGAACTGGGATTTGAGGAGAAAGTGGCGCGCGCCATCGAGGAACTGGCGAAATTGCCCGGCATGGACGTGGCGACGGCGCAACTGTTGGTCAACTCCGGTTTTCATTCTGTGGAAGGTTTGCTGGCGGCCGACGTGAATGATTTGATTGAATTGCTCGGCGAAGAAAAAGCCAAGCAGGTCAACGACATCGTCGTAGCCGCCATGGAGCGACAGGAGAGCAAGACAGGAACTGCTTCATGAGCATTCGTGTCCACGAACTGGCCAAGCGTTGCGGCCTCTCCAACGCCGAAATGATGGAGAAGCTGCGGGCCATGAAGTATCCCGTGAAAACGGTCTCCAGCACCGTGGACAAAATCACTGCCGAATCGCTCGAACAGGAATACGGCTACGTTCCACTGCCACCGCCTCCGGTCCAACCACCTCCTCCCCCCGAACCTCCTCCTGCTCCGGCGCCACCGCCACCTTCTGCGGCACCGGCACCGGTCGCGGCTCCTCCCCGGCCGCCGGCCCCGCCGCCTCCGGTTGCGACGCCCGCACCAGCGCCCGTCGTCGCGCCTCCGCCGCCGGCGCCAACGCCGAAAATCGAACCGCCCAAACCGGCTCCCGTTGCCGCGCCGCCGCCATCGAAACCTGCCGCCGCGCCGAAAATTGAGGCGCCGCCGAAGCCGGCAATGCCTTCGGCAAAACCGGCTGCTGTGTCGCCGCCCAAGCCCGTGGTGTCGCCTCCCAAACCGCCCATGCCGCCCCCGGCCAAACCGGCCGCGCCCGCCGCTGCGCCGGCAACGCCTGCGTTTGTCATCAACGAACAAGGTCAAAAAGTCATCCGCTTGAAACCGCCCGTTGTGGTGCGCGAGCTGGCCCAGCGGATCGGGATCAAACCTCACATGTTGCTGGCGGAGCTGATGCAAATGAACATCTTCGCCAACCTCAACGAAATGATCGGCGAAGACGTCGCGCGCCGGGCCTGTGAACGGCACGGATTCGTTTTTCAGCTGGAAAAACGCGGCCTTGGCTCGGTGCCTCACCGGAAAAAAGACGACCGTCCCCAGGTTTCCGCACCCGAGTTGCAACCGCGGCCGCCGGTGGTGACAGTCATGGGACATGTGGATCACGGGAAGACGTCGTTGTTGGACGCCATCCGCAAAACCGATGTCGCCGCGCGCGAAACCGGCGGCATCACGCAGCATATCGGCGCCAGTGTGGTGACGTTGCCCGACGGCAGGAAGATCACGTTTTTGGATACGCCGGGGCACGAGGCGTTCACCAAGATGCGCGCCCGCGGGGCGAACGTCACCGACATTGCGCTGCTGGTGGTGGCCGCTGACGACGGCGTGATGCCGCAGACGCTGGAAGCGATTAACCACGCCCGAGCGGCAAAAGTGCCCATCATTGTCGCGGTGAACAAGTGCGACCTGCCCGCCGCCAATCCCGACCGCGTGAAGAAGCAACTTCAGGAACACGGTCTGACGCCCGAATCGTGGGGTGGCGACACGATCACGGTGGATGTGTCGGCGACGAAGAAGACCAACCTGGATGAGTTACTGGAGATGATCTTGCTCCAAGCAGAGATGATGGAGCTGAAGGCCAACCCCAAAGGTTCGGCCAAAGGCCATGTGATTGAGGCGCAGATCGAGCCGGGATTGGGGCCGACCGCCACGGTCCTGGTGCGTCAGGGCACGTTGAAGCCCGGCGATGCGTTGATTTGCGGGCCGCATGCGGCCAAGGTGCGCGCGCTGATAGATGACAAGGGCAAACGGGTGAAAGAGGCCGGGCCGTCCATGCCGGTGAAGATTGTTGGTTTCACGGGTTTGCCGGAGGCCGGAGCGCAGTTTGAGGTGGTCAAGAACGAGAAGGAAGCGCGCGAGCTTGCGGAACAACGCGCGCAGGCCGCGCGAGCGGCAGCCGCCGCCGGAGCCGCCGCCGGACGGCGCGCCACGAAACTGGAGGATTTGCTGAGCCAGTTGCAAGAGGGCGAAAAGAAGAGATTGCGGATCGTGTTGAAAACGGATGTGCAGGGTTCGCTGGAGGCCATCAGCGATTCAGTTGGCCGACTCAAGAGCGAGAAGGTGGAACTGGAAATCATCCATGCGGCCGTCGGCAACGTCACGGAAAACGACGTGTTGCTGGCGAGCGCTTCCGACGCGGTGATTATCGGGTTCCGCGTCAAGACCGAGAGTGGCGTGACCGATGTCGCCAAGCGGGAAAATGTTCAGATCAAGCTCTACATGGTCATTTACGAATTGCTGGAGCAGATCGAGGAGGCCATGAAAGGCCTGCTGGAGCCGGAGGCGAAAGAGGTGGTGATCGGGCGGGCGGAAGTTCGTCAGATTTTCCAGCTTTCCAAGGGGCCGCTGGTGGCGGGCTGTTACGTCAGCAGCGGACGCATTGTGCGGTCGGGCCGCGTGCGCGTGTTGCGACGCAAAGCCGTCCAGTACGAGGGCCGAATCGTCAGCCTGAAACATTTTCAGGACGATGTCAAAGAGGTCAAAGCCGGCTCCGAGTGCGGCGTGCGTCTGGACAATTTTCAGGAGTTTCAGGTTGGAGACATCATCGAATGTTACACAGTGGAGCAGGTGGCCGCCGCGCTGTAACGCAGAAGGGAGGCACCCCGGCAACCATGAGCCATCGTCGCATCGAACGAGTTTCGGAGCTGGTCAAACAACAGATCGGCGAAATCCTTCAAGAGCTGAACCTGGTGGATTGCGGCTTTGTGACGGTCACCTCGGCCTCGGTCAGTCAGGACCTGCGCGACGGTCGCGTGTACGTCAGCGTTATCGGCACCGCCGAACAACAACAACGCGCTCTGGCCGCGCTCGACGAAGCCCACAGCCATATCCAGCATGAACTGTCCCGTCGCGTTGTGCTCAAATACACCCCGCGGCTGAGGTTTTTCCTCGACGAGACCGAATCCCGCGCTCAACGCATCGAACGGTTGCTGGACGAACTGCGTATGGACCCGCCCCATGACTGATCCCTGCCAACAAGTGGCCGATTGCCTGCGCCAGCACCAGACGTTTCTGGTGCTCACCCATTATCGTCCCGACGGAGACGCCATCGGATCGCAGTTGGCCGTCGCCCTGCTCCTGAACCAACTCGGCAAACAGGTCAGTCTGTGGAATGACGACGCCGTGCCGGCGAAGTTCCGGTTTCTTCCGCACAGCCACCTGGTGACCCCCCCGCCCGATGCGGCCAGAGATTTCGACGGGGTCATTGCGCTGGACACTTCGACGTGGGAACGAGTGGGGACGGCGGCTCAGCGTATCGGCCAGCGCAAGACGCTCATCAACGTGGATCACCACGTCAGCAATGAGAAGTTCGCCGACATCAACTGGGTCGTTCCCGATGCGCCGGCCACCGGGCTGTTGGTCTTCGAGCTGATCCAGCGCGGCGGCTTCACTCTGACCGCCGAGATCGCCACCTGTCTGTACGCTGCCATCGCCACGGACACGGGCAATTTTACCTACACGAACACCACCCCCGGCGCACTGCGCGCCGCCGCCGAGCTGGTCGAAGCCGGCGTCAACGTCGGCGAACTGTGCCGGCACATTTACGAGAGCTACCCCTACAACCGGGTGCGGCTCCTGCAGATGACGCTGGCGGACCTCACGCTGACCGACCACAATCGAATCGCCTACTACTGGGTCACCAACGAGATGTTTCAACGCTCCGGCGCCAAACGCGAGGACACCGAGGGATTGATTGACTACGCGCGCTCCATTGACGGCGTGCTGGTGGCGGTCCTTTTCGAGGAACTGCCCGAGCCGGGCAAGTTTCGCATGAGTCTTCGCTCCAAACATCCCAAACTGGACGTCAACAGCATCGCCCGCCGCTTCGGCGGTGGCGGCCATCGCGAAGCCGCCGGCGCGCGCCTCAGTGGAAACCCGAAGCAGATCGAGGCGAAAGTCATCGCCGCCATTTCTGCCGCCATCCGCGAGGCCGGACTCTGAGAGCGTTCCGCCGGCCCAACGACTCCCCCGTCCATGCAAACGATAACAAACAGGGATGATCGGCCAGCCGCAGCCTCCCGGCCCGCGTATCCCGCGCGACGATTCGCCGCGCTCAGGACATGATGACTTCGATCCCGCTTTCTCCTTTTGACGGTGTTTTGCTGGTGGACAAACCGCCGCGCCTGACTTCTCACGACGTGGTGGATCGCATTCGCCGTCAGTTTGGTTTTCACAAGGTCGGCCACTGCGGGACGCTGGACCCGCTGGCGACCGGTCTGCTGGTCATCGTGCTCGAACGCGCCACCAAACTTCAGCAACGCCTCATGGCCGACGACAAAACCTACGAGGGCACGCTGAAACTGGGCGTCACCACCGACTCGCAGGATGCCGACGGCGAAATCATCGCCGAAAAACCCGTTCCGCCCATCGGCGCCGCCGAGCTGGAAGCCGTTTTGGCGAAGTTCACCGGCGACATCCAACAGATTCCGCCCATGATCAGCGCCAAGAAATTGCAGGGCGTGCCCCTCTACAAACTCGCCCGCAAAGGCAAGACCGTCGAACGCGAACCGCGCACGGTTCACATCTACGATTTCCGTCTGCTGAAGTTCGGGTCGCCGTATGCCACGTTTCGGCTCACCTGCACCAAAGGCACCTACGTTCGCACCTTGTGCCACGACATCGGCGAATCGCTCGGCTGCGGCGCGCACCTTGCGAGCTTGCGCCGCATCCGTTCCGGTCGGTTCGACATCCAGGATGCCAGGCCGCTGGACGAATTGTTGCGTTTGACCCGCCAGCAACTTCCCCCTTTCATCATCCCTTTGCTGAAGGTCCTTTCGCCGGTCTGATGCAACTGCTCCGCACCATGGCCGAACTGGCCACATTGAACCGCCCCGTCAACATCGCTCTCGGTGTCTTCGACGGCGTTCACCTCGGCCATCAGCGCGTCATTGCCGCCGCGCGCTCGTCGGAGGCCGCTGCGGTGGTCTTGACTTTTGATCCGCACCCGATGCGGGTCTTGCACCCGGAGAAAGCGCCGCTGCTGCTCACGTCCACGCGACACAAGCTGGCGTTGCTGGAACGCGGCGGCGCGGACGCGGTGCTGCTTTTGCCGTTCACCCTAGAGCTGGCTCGCATGTCGCCCGAAAAGTTTCTGGAACAACTCGCCGCCCCGGCGCATCGGGTTCGGCAGATCTGCATCGGCGCGCGGTTTCACTTCGGCCATCAACGGGCTGGCAACGTCGGCCTCATGCAACGGCTGGCCGAGCGGCTTGGTTTCACGGTGGTCGAGATTCCCCCGGTCCACACCGCCGACGGTGAAATGATCAGTTCCTCGGCGATTCGCTCACACATTCTGCACGGGCGACTCGACCGTGCCGCGGCCATGTTGGGTCGGCCGTTCTCGTTGCTGGGCACCGTCGTCGTAGGGGACCGTCGCGGGCGCACGCTCGGTTTCCCTACCGCCAACCTGCACGTGCACAACGAAGTGTTGCCGCCCGATGGAGTGTATACCGCCCGCGTGGAGCACCGGCCTGCGGTGGTCAATATCGGTCGTCGCCAGACGTTCCCGCAGGCAACGCCCGGCCGACACGTTGAAGTTCATCTTCTTGACTTCGATGGCGATCTCTACGGACAAGACATCGAAGTCTCGTTGCTTCAGAAACTGCGGGGCGAACGTCGGTTCCCGTCCGTCGAAGCCTTTCAACAGCAGGTCCGCGCCGATATTGCGCTGGCCCGCCAGCTACTCGGCTGAGCGTATCCGCAGCGCGCGCCACCGATCCGGCGGCGGCGCGCTCTTATTTCTTCAGGAACGGCGTCAATATATCAATTGGAACGGGGACGAATGTTGTGGTGTTGTGTTCGCTGGAGATCTCGCGCATGGTCTGAAGGAATCGCAACTGCAACGCGATGGGTTCCTTGGCGATCATGCCGGCGGCCTGCACCATTTTCTCGGCGGCCTGATATTCGCCCTCGGCGTTGACGATTTTGGCGCGGCGTTCGCGCTCGGCCTCGGCCTGTTTGGCCATGGCGCGTTTCATGGTGTCGGGCAGAACCACATCTTTGACTTCGACGGCGCTGACCTTGATGCCCCACGGATCGGTCTGGCGGTCGAGAATCTCTTGCAACTTCTGGTTGATCTTCTCGCGGTGCGACAGCAACTCGTCCAACTCCGCCTGGCCGAGCACGCTGCGCAACGTGGTTTGCGCCAGCAACGCGCTCGCTTTCAGGTAATTCTCCACCTTCACCACCGCCGCGATCGGGTCCATCACCCGGAAATACACCACCGCGTCCACCGTGACCGGCACGTTGTCGCGGGTCATGACCTCCTGTTTCGCCACATCAATGGTCACCACGCGCAGGTCCATCTTCACCATGCGATCCACAATCGGGATGAGGAGAATCAGTCCGGGACCTTTCGCTCCCTGCAACCGTCCCAGACGAAAAATGACGCCCCGCTCGTATTCCCGCAAAATGCGGATCATTTGCGGCAGGATGAACGAGGCGAGCAGGAAAATGACCACCGCCCACGGTCCCAATCGGAACAACAAATCTATGATTGCCAGCATAACGAATCCTCCTTTCAGGTTTTCGGTTTCACTTTTAGCGTCAAGCCCTCCACCGCCACCACTTCCACGGGCTGCCCTGCTTCCACGGGCGTCTCGCTCACAGCGTTCCAGTATTCCCCTTCGAGGAACACCTTCCCACCGTTGGCGTCAATCCGCGTCAGCGCCTTCACGGTCTGTCCCCGAAGCGATTCCGCACCGGCCCGGACAGGCAACGACTGCGCGCGCAGCCCTTTGCCGACCACAAAAATGAAAAACAACGCCGTCAACACCGTGGCGGGAACAATCCAGGCGAGCGACAACCGCAAAAACGGCTCCGACCGGTCAAACAACATGAACGCGCCGAGGAAAAACGCCACAATGCCGCCCGCCGTCAGGATACCATGCGTCGGCGCAAACACGTCAATCACAAACAACGCTATTGCCACGCCGATGAGCGCCAGTCCCGCAATGTTCATCGGCAGCACCGAGGCCAGATACAACAGCAACACCAGCGCAATCGCGCCGACCACGCCCGGCAGAATCGCGCCGGGGTTGGTCAATTCCCCGATGATGCCGTACATCACCAGCAACATCAGCACCAACATCATCTGTGGATGCGCCACCACCTGAAACACCTTCTCCCGCACGGTCATCGGAATCTCCACCGTCTCCGCTTTCGCCGTGCGCAGCGTTTTGCCGCCCGCCTCGCGGCCATCCAGCTTCTGCAGCAACTCGGTCCTGTCCTTGGCAAGGAAATCCACCACGTTGAGCTCCACCGCTTTCTCTGCCGAAATCGCCGCGCTGTCGCGCACCGACGCTTTCGCCCATTCCACATTCCGCCGATGTTTGGCCGCCACCGCCTCGATGTAGGAGGAAGCGAAATTCTCCAGCTTCTGTTTCATCGTCTCGTCAATCTTTTCGCCGCCCCCGATGCCCACCGGATGCGCCGCGCCGATGGATGTGGTGGGCGCCATCACGGCCACATCGGCTGCCATCGTGATGAAACAACCGGCGCTGCCCGCCCACGCGCCTTGAGGCGAGACGAACACCACCGTCGGCACCGGCGAACGCAGAAAACTCTGAATGATTTCCTTGGTCGAATCCAACAGACCGCCCGGCGTGTCCAGCTCAATGACAAGACATTCCGCCCTCTGCCCGGACGCCTCGCCGAGCGCACGGGCAATGTAAGAAGCCGTCGCCGGGCCAATGGTGCCCTGCACGCGAATCACACAAACGACTTCGGCCAGCGCGCTGCCCGCCATCGCCCAGCAGATCGCCAACAACAATCCCAGCCGTTTCATGCAGATCATGCTAGCCCCGGAGGGCGCATCGTGCAATCCCAAAGCGGTTGTGTTAGACTCTGCGGCGCATGAAACCGGCCTGTGGCGCATCGTTGATCAGTTGGCTCTGCCTTCTGCTTCCGTGCTGCTTTTCACAAACCAACGCCGTCGAACGCGGCCTGGCATGGTTGCGCGCCCAGCAGCGCCCCAACGGTTCCTGGAGCGACAACGCAGCCCTCAACGCTCTTCCCATGCTCGCCCTGCTTTCCGCCGGACACACTCCCGGCGTCCGCCCCTACGATTCACCGCTGGACCGCGGCCTGCGTTTCCTGTTGAGCCAGCAGGATAAGGACGGTGCTTTCACCGCCGGCGGGGCCATGATGTACGGACACGCAATGGCCACGTTGCTGCTGGCCGAATCGGCCGGCATGACGCGTGATGACCGTTTCCTGCGTCCCGCCCTGCAACGCGCGGTCGAGCTGATCCTTCGCGCCCAGGCCGTCGAAAAAGGCGAATTCCACGCCGGCGGCTGGCGTTACGAACCGACCTCGACCGACAGCGATCTCTCCATCACCGCTTGGCAGGTCATCGCCCTGAAAGCCGCCAGCGAAACCGGAGCGACAGTCCCGCGCGCCGCGCTCGAACGCGCCGCTCACTACATCAAGCGATGCGAACATCCCAGCGGCGGGTTCGGCTACCAGCCCGGCGGCATCCCGAATCAATCCCGCACCGCCGCAGCCATCATCGCCCTGCGGCTCTGCGGTTGCTGGCAGGACCCCGCCATCGAACGCGCTCGAAGCTGGCTCCAACGCAACCCGCTGCGATGGGAGTGCGATTATTTCTATCACGCCGCCTGCCACACGGCGCACGCGCGGGCGGGATTCGAAGAAACGATCCTTCTCCAGCATCAAAACCCCGACGGCAGTTGGCCGCCAGCGCCACGCGCCTCCAACGAAGCGCGAGCCGGTCCGCTGTATTCCACCTCGATGGCCATTCTGGCGCTTACGGCCCGCTGGCACTATCTCCCGATCTTCATGGAATGACCGCAGGCTTGCAACGCACCGGCTTCTGGCGTAATAGTTCACCGCGTTTGCGCGCGCCCATAGCTCAATTGGATAGAGCGTTGGTCTACGGAACCAAAGGTTGCAGGTTCAACTCCTGCTGGGCGCGCCAACCGTACGCCGCTCCTCGCATTCGCCAACGCCAAACACGGACATGAAATCGTTCTTCGCAATCGTGTTGCTTCTGGCGGCAACCACGCACGGCAACACCCACCTGCTGGAGCAGACGAAAACACTCTGCCGCAGCTACGTCGAAGGCTTCATGAGTCCGGCCACCGATCTTGCGTACGGCAAACGACTCAACGGCCCGCGCGGCCTCGCTGTGCTGGAAAATCCGTCGGAAGTCGCGCAAGGTCGCGTGCAGGGCGAACACCGTCCCTACGGTTACGGCTCCGGCATCGAAGACACCGCCTACCAAACCGGAATGCTGCTCTTCGCGCTCTGCGATGCAGAGGAAGCCACCGGTGACGCGTATTTCGCCGAGCTGGCCCGCCGCGCGTTTCGCGGACTCGAACGCATGAGCGCGCTCAGCCCGCTCGAAGGTTTCGTGCCGCGCGGTCCGCATCCGGCTGACGGCAAGACCTACTACAAGGATTCCTCGCTCGATCAACATAGCCTCTACGTGTGCGGCCTCTGGCGTTACTACCGCAGCCGGCTGGCTTCTCAGCGCGAAAAGGATTCCATTCGCCAGATCGTCGGCAACGTGATCCGTCGCTTGGAGAGAGCACAGTGGATCATCAAGGTCGAGAACGGCAGCAGGCCAGCGAAAGCCGGGGGCAGCATGTTGCTGTGGGAACCGCGAACTGCCGCGTTGCTTCTGATGATGTTGGCGGCCGCGCATGACGTGACCGGCGATGCGCACTGGAAAGAGGAATACGACCGTTTCAGCCGCGAGCAGGACGGTCGGCGCTGGGCGTTGCTGGCGAAGGAGCTTGATCGGAGCCGCGAGCCTCGCTACACGTTGTTTATGAACCAGCATGCGCTTCGTGTCGAGACGTTGCGCCGCATCGAGCCGTCTGTGGAGCGCAAGACAATTTTGCGCCGGCGCCTCGAAACGACTGCCGAAGACATGCTCACAGCGCCGTATTTCCGCGCGTGGCGCAGCCTTGACTGGCTCGGCGAGGAATCGTGGGAAGATGCCGCCAAGAAGGAAGTCGCCAACGCCTATCTCCAACCGCTCGGCGTCACGCTGGATTCGCCGGTCACAGTGATGGATTTGTGGCGGAAGTTTGATCTGAACCGTCTTTCGCCGCCGGCATTGCGTGGCCGGCGAAACCGCTACGAACCGATCACGCTGGCCACGCCCGCGATGGTCTGGCAGATCGCGCTGCTCTCGCAGAAGCAGGAACTCATCCGTCAGGTCAAGCCCGCCGTGTGCGAGATGCTGGAGCGCGTTGACTTCAGCAAGATTGACCTCGGCTGGGCCGCCAACTACGCCGTGCTCGCCGCCCTCTGGAATCTGGCGCAAACGCCGGACACCGGGATTACGGTCTCCGGCACGCGATTCCTCTTGAACGGGCAACCGTTCCACTACACCGGCGTTAGTTTCTTCAATGCCATCTACAATCCAACCTTCAACAAGAGTTCGGCCGATCGCATACGCTGGCTGGAAAAATTCCGACGCTACGGCATCAATGCGCTCCGCATCTGGTGTCAGTGGGACAACCAACGCGGGTTTGTTGACGCCGGGCCGGACAGCACGCTGTATTTCCCCGACGGACGACTCCGGGAGGCGCCGCTGGCGACGTTGAAAGCGATTCTCGCCGATGCCGACCGGCTGGGCATGGTCGTCGAGTTGTGTCTGTTCGCCCACGAAAGTTTTCGTGAAAACATCCGACTGTCGCCCGAAGCATCCCGCGCCGCCGTGACGGCGTTGACGCGGGCGCTCCAACCGTATCGCAACGTGACGTTCCAGATTTGGAACGAGCATCACGACGACAACGTGCTGCCGCTGCTGCGCGCCATCAAGGCGCTCGACCCGCAGCGGTTGGTGACCAGTTCGCCGGGTTTCGCCGGCGTGTTGGGGCCGGACGATCTGAACGAGGCGCTGGACTATCTGACACCGCACACCAGCCGCCAAAACAAAGGCAAACCGTGGGAGCTGGCGCCGCGCGAGATTGCGTCGTTGCTGGAAAAGTTCCGCAAACCCGTCGTGGATGATGAACCGGCCCGTTGCGGCACGAGCAAGTTCGGCGGCCCGAAAGGCCCGACCTCCCCTGAGGATCACATCCGCCAGATGATTGCGGTGCGCAAAGTGGGCGGCTACGTGACGTATCATCACGACATGTTTCAGACCGGTTACGGCAGCCCGGCGGTGCCGCCGAGCGGCATTCCCGACCCGGAGTTCAGCCCGTATCACCGCGTAGTGTTTGAATTCCTTGCCCAACAGGTTCATCCTACTCCCTGACCCAAAAGATCGGAGACTGCATGATGAGCGCACCTGTTCCCTCAGAAAAACCGCAGCGGCTCGTCTCGCTCGATGCGTTCCGCGGGTTCACGATGCTGGCGATGGCGTCGCACGGGCTGGGCATTGTGCAGATGGCCAAAAAACAACCCGACTCTCTCTGGGCCAGGATGGCGCCGCAGTTGCAGCATGCCGAGTGGATCGGCTGCACGGTGTGGGACATCATTATGCCGGCGTTTTTGTTCATCGTCGGCGTGGCGATGCCGTTCTCGTTTGCGCGACGCGCGGCGGAAGGACAATCCTGGTGGCGACAATGGGCGCATGCCATCGTTCGCGCGATGGTGTTGGTGCTGCTGGGTGTGATGCTCAGCAGCCAGAACAGTCGCAACTACGTGTTCACGAACACGCTCGCGCAGATCGGGTTGGGGTATGCGTTTGTGTTTCTGCTGATCGGTCGCCACTGGCGCGCGCAACTGGCGGTGCTGGCGACGATTCTGGCGGGTTACTGGCTGGCCTTTGCGCTCTACCCGGTCCCGCCGGCGGATTTCGACTACGCCAAAGTCGGCGCCAAGGGCGGTGAAGTCTTGTCCGGGTTCTGGGCACACTGGACCAAGAACACCAATCTGGCCGCCGCGTTCGACCGCTGGTTCTTGAATCAGTTGCCGCAGGCGAAACCGTTTGTGTTCAGCTCCGGCGGTTACCACACGCTGAACTTCGTGCCTGCGATGGCAAACATGATTCTCGGTCTGATGGCCGGCGAGATGTTGCGGCGCGAGACCTCGAACGGTCGGCGGCTGCGGTGGCTCGCGCTCGTCGGCGCGACGTGTCTGGCGTTGGGATGGCTGGCGGGCCACACCATCTGCCCGATGGTGAAACGAATCTGGACGCCGTCGTTTGCGCTCTGGAGCGCCGGTTGGACGCTCTGGTTGCTGGCAGTATTTTACGCGGTGATTGATGCGGCGGGTCTGAAGCGATGGAGTTTTCCGTTGGTGGTCGTCGGGATGAACTCCATTGCGATGTATCTGATGTCGCAACTCTGGACGGGTTGGATTCGGACGTTCCTCAAAACGCACATCACGGCGGAGTTTTACCGGGGACCGTACGGCCCGATGTGGGAGCAAACCGGTGTGCTGCTGGTGTTATGGCTGGTCTGTTGGTGGCTGTATCGGCAACGAGCATTCCTGAAGATTTGAAACCATGATGATTTCACGACGAGATTTTCTCGGCTCTCTCGCCGCTGGCGTCGCGGCGGGCAAACTTGCAGGGGGCGATTCCGAGGCGCTTCCGATGGCGGAGCGGACGTTTCTGCTCGGACTGGGCCATCATCCGGCGCACAAGCCGGGCGAAACGCCGCAGGATTTGCAGGAGGCGACGGTGGCGGCCGTTGCGCTTGCGGCGCGGCACTCGGAAGTTTACAGCGTCTGGACGATGAAACCTTGGCCCGAAGAGTGGGACGGCTACTACGCCCGCCCGTCTGTCGAACAACGGAAGGCCTATTTCGAGTTGATGGCGAAACACCATCGGCTGAGGCCGCTGTTCAACATCAACTTCTGGACCATCGTTCCCGATCGCGGGAAAGGTCTTGCCTTGAAACTGGTCGTGCCACCGGACCTTCCCGCTGCCACCACGATGGCCGACGCGGCGTTTCGTCGTCGCTGGCGGGAACATGTCACGCGCGTGGCCCGCGAGTTTCAGCCGGCCTACTTCAGTCTCGGCAACGAGATTGACTCTTTCTACCACTACGGCCCGACGCAACGGCGCGACTTCGACCACTACGTCACGCTGGTGGCGGAGTGCTACGATGCCGTGAAAGAGGTCTCGCCACAAACCCGGCTGATGGTCATCTTTCGCTACGAGGAAATGGTGGCGAAGAAGGGATTCGATCTTATCACCAGATTCAACCCGAAGAAACTGGACCTGTTCGGGTTCACCACCTATCCCGACCTGCAAAAGTTCGCCAGTCCGGCGGCCATCCCGCGCGGTTACTACCACCCGATTGCGGAACGGGTCGGTCGGTTGCCGGTTGCGTTTACCGAAGTGGCGTGGCCGACTGTGCCGGGCGATGCGCGCGGCGCAACGAATCAGGCCGAATTCCTTCGTTGGTTCCTGCGGGAAACGAAGACGATGAACATCGAGCTGGTGATCTGGCCGTTCCTGCACGATCTGGCGCCGAAAGAACCGCGAGCCAAACGCAGCTCCTATCTCGGCTTGTTCGATTATTACGGCCAACCGAAACCCGCCTGGAACCTCTGGCAACAACTCGCCGCTCTGCCACGGAGACCATCATGAGAACCTCCCTCATTTCACGACGTCATTTTCTCGGCGCGCTCGCCGCCGGCGTTGCGGCTCGCCCATTGTTGGGCGCCGACCGCGCCAACGACAACATCCGCCTCGGCGTGATGCTGCAAGGCGCGTCCACCGACGATCTGCTCGCCAAAGCCAAAGCCATCGCCAACGCCGGCTTCAACTTGGTGCAGCTCACGCCGTTCTTCCAGCCGACTGCCGACGAATTGAAATCGCTCGCTGCCGCGCTTCGAGAATTGAAGTTGAAAGTCGCGGCGTTCGGCACCTACTTCAATCTGTTTCGGCCCGACGACACCGGTTTCATGCGATCGAGCGTCGCCACGATGAAACTGCTCGCCGCGCACACCGGGCTGTTCGATTGCAAACAGTTCATCACGTGGAGCGGGAGTTACGCGCCGAAGTTTCGCGGCGAAGACCCGCGCAACCACACGCCCGAAGCCGTCGCGCATTTGCATCGCGCCATCCGCGAGGTTGTCCTGCCGGTTCTGGAACCGATGGATGGCCGTGTCGCCTTCGAGCCGTTTTATCTGCACGTCGTCGGCAGCGTGGAACTCGCGAAGGAAGTGCTCGCGCCGTTCCCCGCCAGCCGCGTTGGTCTTGTGCTCGACCCGCCGAATTTCATCTCGCCGGCGCTCTATCCGAAACGCGAGGAGCTAATGCGACGTTTGTTCCGCGAACTCGGCGGCCGCGTCCACGTCGTCCATTTCAAAGACCTGAAATTCAACCCGAAAACGCGGGCCGTGGACCTGCCCGGCCCCGGCGGCGGCGAGATGAACTATCCGCTGTTCATTTCCGAAATCCGCAAGCTAAAACGCCCGTTGCCCTGCATCATCGAACACATCAAACCCGATCCCAGCGAATTGTCGAAGACAAAGGCGTGGGTCGAAACGCAGTTGGACAAAATAGAAAGACGAAACTGAACCCGCCATGAGCATCGTTCACCCATCACAGTTCAATCGGCGAAGTTTTCTCAAACAGATTGCCACCATGGGCGCCACGGTCATGTGCCCGCCTCTCCTCCAGAGCCAGCCAACGGCACGGAGCGGCCGCGGCCGCACGCAGCGCGTCAGCGACGAAATCAAGGAGTTCAAGGACGAAGAAACCGGCGCGCGAGTCCGGCGGCTGACATTCGGCGGCTCGGACAACGTGCATCTGTACTTCACCTCGGAATCCTTCATTGGCGGCGGCGCCGACCGTGTCGTGTTCGCGTCGAACCGGTCAGGACGGTTTCAGTATCACCTGCTGGAGATTGCCGACGGACGATTGGTTCAGGTTACCGACGGACAGGACGTTCTGCCGAACATGGCGTGCCTCTCGCCGGGCGGTCAGCTTTTCTACTTCGATGGGCCGGTGCTGCGCGCGGTGAAACTGGATACGCTCGAAGACCGCGAACTGTATCGCGTCCCTGAAGGAAACCGGCCGGCGCTTCCCACCTGCACGGCTGACGGGCGTTACGTGGCATTTGCATACGGTGAAAACCGGGCATTGAGCACGGAAACCGGTCGCATCTATTCCACGATGGCCGAGCGCTACTATCAACGGCCCGGTTGCGTCGTCATGCGCATTGACACTTCCAACGGCGCGGCTATCGCTGCTTGGGGCGAGCGCGCGTGGATCAGCCACGTCCTGATTCATCCGCGCCTGCCCAACGTGATTCTTTTCTGCCACGAGGGAGGCAGCTACGTTACCCAACGGATGTGGATCGTGGACATCTCGGTCGTGCGCGGGCGAAAAGCCGTTCCGCTCTATCCGCAGCGACCCAATGAGTATTGCGTGCACGAGTATTTCACCCGGCAAGGCGAAGTCGGTTTCCAATACGAGGTCGAGCGCGAGGGTAAACGGGAACACTACAACTGTTTCATCCGTCACGATGGCACGTGGATTCGCCAGTTCCTGCTCCCCGGCCCCCGACCGAGCCACATCCAGTCCAACTCGGACAACACGCTGGTCGTCGGCGACTGCGGTTATCTCGGTCCCGATGACAAGGACGGACGATATTACATGTCGCTGATGACGCACGCCGAAGGCCGCGCCCGCGTGCGTCGCTTGTGTCGGCGCGTGCCGGGCGATTCCCAATACAGCCACGGCCACCCGGTCTTCAGCCTCGACGACAAGTGGGTTCTCTACAACTCAATGATCGGCAAGACGCACAACATCTACATGGCCGATGTCAACAGCATCGGTTAGACTCTCGCTGCCATGAAAACACTCATCGCCATGCTATGTCTCTGTGCCGCCGCTTACGGCGCCGCCAAGATCAACACGCCCAACGTGGACCGGCCCGCCAAGGAAGGCCGCCGGTTCACCGACGCCCATTCGCCCGCCGCCGTCTGCACGCCGACCCGGTACGCCTTCATGACCGGTGAATACGCCTGGCGCAAACAAGGCACCGGGATTTTGCCCGGCATTGCCGGCCCCATCATCGAACCGGGCCGCCTCGCCTACGTGGCCACGGCGCTGGGAAGTGTGTTCCTGCAAACCAGGCTGCGCGAACTGGCTGACCTGATCACGGAACTTGTCGCACAAGTTTCACCGGAGCCGGCGCCCTTCACGGTGGACGCTCCCGAAGGTCGTATTGCCAACTTGACCATTCGTGACGACCTCCGCGTGCTGCATTTGACCAACGTCACAGAGCCGCTCACGCCGATGGACAATGTGCGTATCCGTCTGCGCAGGCCGGCCCGGCGAATGGCGCTGCTTGCAAAAGGAGAATTCGAACAGAAGGATTGGGGCGACGTCATCGGAATCACGGTGTCCGGAGTGGAGGCGTATCCAGCGATTCGGTTGACCCCATGAACCGTTCCGCCACGCACATTGTCACAAGCCTGTTGGTTGCCGGTTCGCTGCTGGCCGCCGAGCGACAACCCCATCTGCCCCAGCGGGTGAACTTTCTGATCATCATGGCCGACCAACAAAGCCCGCACGTGATGGGCTGCGCGGGCGACCGCATCGTGCGCACACCCAATCTGGATCGGCTGGCGGCGGGCGGCGTGCGATTTGCCGCGACCTACTGCGGCTCGCCGTTGTGCGTGCCGTCGCGCATGACTTTTCTGACTTCGCGGCATTGCTCGGACATTGAGGTCTGGAGCAATGGTTGCGTGCTTGACTCGGAGACGCCCACGTTTGCCGGCGCGCTGGCGGCGGCAGGCTATGAAACCGTGCTGGCGGGGCGGATGCATTTTGTCGGGCCGGACCAACGCCACGGGTTCACGCGGCGCACCATCGGCGATGTGAGCCAGGCGCGCGTTCCGGCTAACCCAAGTTCGTCAGTGAAGGGTAAAATGGGGAAAAGTTTGGCAGGAGAAGCGACGTAAGTGTCTGGTACGCTGGTGGCGGATCA
>Ga0272448_1002268_pt1 | contig 24416 bp, 39 predicted proteins | sample YNPCB0191_FD_202220 | JGI IMG/M metagenome (GOLD analysis project Ga0272448, IMG submission 202220) | Hot spring sediment microbial communities from Yellowstone National Park, WY, United States - YNP-CB-019-1 | ecosystem: Environmental > Aquatic > Thermal springs > Hot (42-90C) > Sediment... | reverse complement strand
TAAAACACTATGCCAGAAACAAATCAAGAATTATACGACAAACTTCAAAAATACTTGCGACTTAAAAAGGAATTTGAAGAAGCAATTAAAAATAGTAAAGAATGGATTGAAGAAGCAAGAGAAAAAAATGACGAAGAAGAACTTGAAGTTGCTCAATGGAATTTGGAAAGAAAACAATTACTTTTGAATGCGGTTGAATTGACTATCTCTGATATTGTTGTCTCCTTAAATGAAAAAGAAACTGAAATTAAATAAGGGAATTTATAAAGGTTGAAAAATAAATCTTTAAATCTATGCTTTTTAGAAAGAAGGTCTTTTCAAGAGAAGATATTGTCAAAGAGTTTTGGAATAAATACCAGCAACTTTCACCGCCAGAACAGAGAAAAGAAAATCTTTGGCAAATGCTTTTAGATGCTGGTTATGGAATAATTGATATTAAACTCATAAAAACTGCTACTCCAGAAGGAACTGAAATCACCTTGAGAGATGTTTTCTTTTATCCTTTTTACTTGAATGCTCCGATGTTTGTTTTATGTCATAATCACCCAAACAATTGTCCAGAACCCTCATTAGAGGATATTGAACTTACAAAAAAGGTCGCTGAATTGTCTCAACAACTTGGGCTGGTTTTTATTGACCATATTATCCTTTGTGAAAATGGGCTTTATACTGAAATTTTAGGGGAAAAGAAAAAGAAAAAATCAGTGCCTTTGATTAGATTAGAGCATTATACGAAAGATTTTAAAGGGATTTTAGAAATAATGAAAAAATGGGGAATAAAAAAATAACAGGTTTACTCCTTAACTATAATCTTGAATTATGTTAAAATTTATGATAAAATATAGATGGAAATATAATGTAAAGAGGTTTATTAAAATGTTAGTCAGACAAATAACAAAAATAGGAACTGGACTTTTCATTTCAATTCCTCCTGATGTTTTAAGGGTTTTAGATTGGGAAATGGGAGATTATTTGAAAATTGAGATAATTGGTCAGAATGCTATTTTGATAAGTAGATTAGCAACAGAAGAAGTTAAGCAACTGATTGAAAAATACCCAGTCCCAAAAAAAAGAAAATTTCCAGACACCATAAGACCAAAATTTGTAAAATATGACCCAACAAAAGAAATACATAAATAGAGAGGATTTTATAAAAGACAGGGTTTCAATGCATCTGGGAAGTTTGATGAATTTGTATTCTAATAGTAAAAATCCTCCTTCACCAGATGAACTTTTCTTAAAAGCAATAGAAATAACTGAAAAAATTTGGGATTTAGGAAAGAGATTTGATGAGTTCCCAGAGTTAGATAGCAAACTTCAAGAGAAAGCATTTGAAGAATACTGCTTGCACGAAAGACAAGTTGGAAGATATTATGCCTCTGAACTCTGGTATTACTTGAATGGGAAAATTGCTCCTGAACAATTTTTAAATCCACCTTTACCAACTAACGATGAACTAAAAAGGCTTTATTGGGGAACCACAATTCACGCAGGAATTCAAGCAATTTTTGGCTACGAAGAAAAAAAATACGAAATTAACTTTGAAGATGGAATAACAATAGTTTGTAAACCAGATTTGATTTTAGAAGATGGAACTATAGTTGAAATTAAAACTAAAGAAGACATTGAAATTTATGATAATCTACCTCAATACTACGAATATCAATGTCAAGCATATTTAGAGGCTCTTAAAAAAGAAGAAATGAGATTATATTTAATCGGTTGGGGATTTTCAAGAAAACTTTTTAAGGTGAAAAAAAATAATATACTTTGGCAAAACATTGTTAAAGGTCTAAAGGAATATAATAAAAAGGTCGTAAATTCAATTAAACAAATGTGTTTATTTTTAGATGGAACAGAACTTTAAACCTCCAACTATTTGTCCTGAATGTAAAAGTAGGGTTGAGGAATACAAGGGAATATCTCAAAAAACTGGAAAAAGATATCACTTTTGGAAATGTGTAAATCCTCAATGCGGTTGGATTTGGAATGCTCCAACTAAATCAGAACTAAACCATCAGGAAATAATGAAATATCTTAAAGCCATTTACAAAAAGCAACTTGAGATTGAAACGCTTTTAAAAGAAAAAACTGAAAAAGAAAAACAGGAAATAAAAAATTAAGAAAAAAAATGTTCCACACAAAACGCATAGGAACCCAAGCAGAATGGGAAGTTAGAAAAATTCTTGAGCAACAAGGATATTTTGTTGGTAGGTCAGCAGGTTCAAAAGGAATTTGGGATTTATGGGCAGTAAATGAAAATGGATTGAGGTTAATTCAAGTAAAATCCACTTCTCAAAAAGAAAAAGCAAAAATTCTTTTTAAGAAAGACATAGAAAGAATGAAAAACACAAAAGTATTTGGTCAACAAGAATTATGGGTTAGAAGAAAAGGAAAAAAAGTAAAAGAACCAATAGAAAGATACGAAATAATTAAAATTCAACCTGAAATTACTCAACTTTAATAAACAAAAGGTCGCCAAAAATAATTAAAGAACTATGAGAAAAATAATCATTAAACTCTTTATTTATCTTGTAGTTCTTTTAATCGGAGCAGTAATAGGATTTTACTTTTACACAAGATTTATTCCACCAGAAATTAACAAAATTTATTTTAAAGGTCGTTGACTAATAAGTTTAACTTTACTATAATAGAATATATGAAGAACAGAATAAGAAGAAATTTATCAGTCAGTCAGCAAAAACTCCGCAACAAGATTTTGTATGAAGTATGGGAAAAATATAAAAGACAGTATTCAATGAGAGAATTGTCAAGAGTATTGCATATTCCATTAACGACATTTTTCGGAGCAGTTAAAGCCGAATTGTCAGAAAATTCAAAACAGCAACAGCAATCCCAACAGGTTCAGCAATAAAAAATAATGAAAATTGATTAAATAAACAAATTATGCCAGAAGAATTTTTGGAAGTTCCATTAGACCAACTCATTCCATCAGATTATCAACTTCACGTAAACATTTCAGAAGAAGAATTTGATAAATTGGTTCAGAGTTTAAAGGATACTGGACAGCAAGAGAGAATTGTTTGTAAAAGGGTCGGAGATAAATTTAAAATAATTTCTGGAAATACAAGATACTGGGCTTTAAAATCAGCAGGTTTTACTACTGCTAAGATAGTTGTTAGAGATTATTCAACTTTAGAAGATGAAATAAAGGCTATCTATCACGCAAATGTTAGAGTAAATATCAATCCAGTAGATGAAGCGAGATTCTTTGAAAAGATGCTTCCTCTGTTTGGTGGAGATATTGTTAAAATGGCTGAAACTCTTGGTGTAATTAGAAAACACATTAAAGAAAGATTGGATTTATTGAAGTATCCTCAAGATGTCCAAGAGGCAGTTTTAAGAAATGAAATATCTTTAGCAGTTGCTAAATGGTTAGCCAAAATAGATAATGATGCAGCCAGAGCAAATTATCTTGAAGCAGCAATTAGAGGTGGAATGACTGAAGCAGTGGCTCACAAATGTTATCAAGATTACAAGTTTCTTAAAGAAGCAGGATTACCAATTACTCCTCAAATAATTCAGGAAAAAATTCAGGAAGCAGAAGAGTATCTTTTAACTCCTTGTGAAATTTGTGGTAATAAAATAAAGAGAGGGGAAGAAGGATATGTTTGGGGACATAAATTTTGTTTAGAGACTGCTAAAGTTTTAATTCACGAAAAACTTACTGAAATAGCTACCAAAGAAGAAAAAGAACAAAATGATGAACAATTTCAACAATCTCAACAATCTTCATCTTAAAAGGTCGTAATTAAATTAAAAATCAAAATCAATGAATTCAGAACTTTTTCAAAAACTTAAAGAATACTTAGAAGCCTATAAGACATTAACAGAACTTGTATCCCAAGGTGGAATTTCTCCTGATGTTTCAGCAAAACTCAAAGATGAACTAAGAAAAGAAATTGATGAATTAACTGAACCTATTTTGGTTGAAAAAACAGAAACTGAAGTTGTTGAAGAAGAAGTAAAAGAAGAATAAACTCAACAAGAGACAGTTTAATAAGGTCGTTAAATCGTTCCAGCACTAAAACGGGGGTCGACAAATTTTGCTGGAACGAGCCCCCGTTTTAGTTTTAAAGTTATGGAAGAAGAAAAAATAAAAAAGAGTTTTTGGGCTTTTATTCCTTCAATAGCTTTATCGGATAAATCGTTATCCTCTACTGAGAAACTAATCTTGGCTGAAATTTATGCTCTCGCAGATAAAAATGGGGTTTGTTTTCCGAGCAATCGGCATTTCTCAAAGCTTTTAGGAATAAGTGAAAATAGAGTAAGTAAATGTTTAAGTAATCTCAGAAGGAAAAGTTGGATTGAGATTGAAATTTTTCCTGAAAAAGGAAATCAAAGGTTTATAATAATCAATCTGGGGGGTATTGGCGAAAAGTTAAAGAGGTCTTGGCAAAAAAGCAAAGAGGGGTATTGGCAAAAACGCCAATATAGAAATACATATAGAGAAATACAATTAGAAAAAGGAGTTTCTCTTGAATTTTATCCTACGTTAGAAGAAATAGAGAAAAAAAATAAACGCTGAAAAATTTAAACTGGGTTACTAAAAAAACCCAATCCACGTTCTTTAATTTAAGGGGTTGTTAAATAGTCAGTGTTTATAGTGTCCCTGTGTTTTTTTTGCGGGTCTGTCAGGACTTGAACCTGAAACCTCTTGCATTTGGAGTGCAAGGCTCTTCCATTGAGCTACAGACCCTTGTTATAATATAATATATCATAAATTTTAATGGAAGATAAAATTCCTCTAAAACCAGAAGATATCAAGTATTTAATTGTTCATCATACTGCTACATCAAGAGATGAAACAACTTTTGAATCAGTTAGAAATTATCACATTAACGTAAGAGGATTTTGGGAAATTGGATATCATTATTTCATTAACGGTAAAGGAATAATTTATCCTGGAAGACCTGAAAACTATGTTGGTGCTCATTGTAAAACTGTTTCTCCATCAATGAATTTAATGTCATTAGGAATTTGTCTTGCAGGAGATTTTACGATAGAAACACCATCTAATGAACAATTAGATTCTTTAAAAAATCTTTTGAAGTTTTTAATTGAAAAATATAAAATTCCAGTTAAAAATGTTTGGGGGCATGGTGAAGTTCCATCAGTATCTACTTTATGTCCAGGTAAGAATTTATTAGAATGGTTAAAATCTTGGAGAAGTTCGCAAATTACAAGTGATTCACAAGATATAATCTCAGATTTGTTAGAAGTGAAAAATAAAATTGAAAATATTATTAACAAATTACAAAATAAATAACAATGAAAATTTTTTGAACATAAGGTCTTGACAAATTGTTTTTGTAGAATAAAATTTTGGTTGGAATAATCTAAAGATTACAAAAAAAAATTTAGATTATTCCAAAACCCCGAAACCCGAGCTAGGTGTTGAACCTCACGTCCGCTCAGGCTTTTATATGGTTTCGGGGTTTTTTGCTTGAGCGGACAGCTCGGGAAAAAGGTCGTAATAAAAAATATAATACACAATAAAATGCCAGCAATCAGATCAGTTGGAGAATTGGCAGAGAAATATAAAAGAGTAACTCCTGAAAGATCTCCTTATTATCAAGCTGGAATTGAAAAACCAAAAAAAGATTGGGCTGCAGAAGCAGCTGCTGCCGCTGAAGCATATGCTGGTGGTGTTACCGCAGCTGCAAGAGAAGGAAGGTATCAAAAAGGAGTTCAGTCAGCTGGAACAGGAACTTGGAAGGAAAGAACTATTACTAAAGGAGTATCAATGGGAAGATGGGCTCAAGGAGTTCAACAATACTCTGACAATTGGGCAAAAGGATTTTCACCATTTGCTGAGACGATTTCAAGAATTACATTGCCTCCAAGATATTCTAAAGGAGACCCGAGAAATCTTGAAAGAGTTAAAGCTGTTGCCTCTGCTTTGAGAGAAAAGAAATTAGAACAACTCAAAGCATAAAAACTCTTGATACCCAATTAAAAAAATAGGGTTTCCCCAGTTTCCTTGTGGCTGGGTTTATTGGGATAATAAAGGTCGGTTTCTAAAAGATAAAATTAAATATAATGTCAGAGGAAATTAAATTTGAGAAGGAATTTGCAGCTGGAACTACTTATAGGGCTGAATCAGATAAATACTACATCGTAAAAGCAGTTGGAACTGATTCAACACAAGAACCATCTTATTTGGACATTGATGGTAAGAGATGTTTGGAAATTTATAGTAAGATTGCTCCATTGAAAAAAACGAGTTCAAACTTGCTTGGAATGTTTGAGTTAGGAGATTTATATTTAGTTATTCCTCCTAACAAAGCATTCACTTTCTATGGTTCGTCCAGTTCAAAGATTAGAATGAAAGGAATTCTTGGAACTTTAGCTCCTGGTGAAGTGTTACCTGGAACTTATCAGTCAAGGTTTTCTATCCAGCACGTAAAGTATTACACTTTCTTACACAACAAATTCACTTTCCAAGCTGCTACTAAAGTTGATGCAGGAACTAAAAAATCAGTTGTTGATTGGACTTGTCCAGTTGGAGAAAAATATGTTTTTGATAAATACTTAGGAGTTGAAGCTTGGAAAAGTGATGAAAGTGCGGCTGGAGATGTAACCTTTGAAATTTTCATTGAAGGAGTTCCAAAAGATGTGATTGAAACCACAATGGGAGCTAAAGGATTTGCTGTAAGTTCTGCTCCATATCCTCCAAGAGATGCAGCTAATGAAATTCCTTTTGACCCTAAAGATTTAGGATTGAAGTTTGAACCTGGAAGGTCATTAAGAGTTGATGTAAATAATCCTGCTGATTTAACAGCTCCTGCTTCTGGAGTATCTTGGGAATATCACGTTGTTTTGGTCGGAACTCGTGAATTGTTGACAATCTAAAAGATAAACTACTATGCCAGTCATAGCGTTTACAAAAAGGTTTGATACTGGAACTTTGACTACTGGAGCTACTTTCGAAAAGGAATATCCAGTATCAGAGAGTTTAGTTTTGCATAGAATTTATATTCAAGAACAAGGTGGGACTGAGTTGAATAAATCGCTTTTCCATCTTGAAGTTGGTGGAAAGAATATGTTTGCTGAAGATTTACCAGCAAAGATTTTGGGTCCTCACGCTGAAGTGAACGAGCCTTTAGATTTAGACGTTCCAGCTGGAAGTGTGATTAAAATGATTTTCAAGAATCTTGAAGATTCTGATGTAGCTTGCTACATCACATTGTGGTTCACAACTCCTTGATACGAAAGGTAGATTGAAAGGCTGAAAAAATAAAAATTTTATGCCAGTAAAAAAGGAAGTAAAATCTGTGCTTTCTCTTTTGGAATTAGCTCCAGGTGCTTTTTCCAGATTAGAAGATAGTGAAATTATTGACTTGAGCAAATCCGATAGTTTGGTATTGACTATAAGAGTAACTCATAATTCTGAAGCAACAAATCCAGTTAGAGTTCATTTGAAATCATCTCCAGATGGTTCAGTTTGGGATACTGATGATTATGCTTATTTTGATGCTCACTTGAAAGCAGGACAAGAGAGTCAAAAAACTGTGCCAATAGATGCTGATGCGTTTTATTTGAGAGTTCAGGTTGAAAATCAAGATACTGATTATTCAGTGACTGATATTGATGTGATAGCAACTATTGGTCATAAAAAATAACAATGGCCGGAGAAACCAAACAAACTTTTAAGAGGTTTAGCCTTGAAGAGATTTTATTTGGAGTTTCTGAAGAAAAAAAGGAGGAAGAGGAAAAAAAAGAAAAAGAGCAACCCGCTGAATTAAAAGAAAAAGCAGAGAAAAAAGCAGTTGTTGAAGGAAAACATTTTACTTGGGAAGAAGAGGCAATCTTTGAAAACTTCAAGATTAGAGATACTCAGACCCATATTAGTGAAATTTCAAACATAGCTGACTATGACGTAGTCAGCTTTTTTGTTAATAATCAATTAGACCAACCAGTTAGATTGAAAGTATTTATGAATAAAGCGGCTACAACTATTGGAGCAGTTTCAGCAGGAGAAGAAATGGTAATTGAAGCTCAATCTCAAGATGCGTATACTTTAACTCCTCAAACTTCTGCTTGGTTGCCTTATTTGTTATGCGAAGTAAAATGTGATATAGCACCGACTAATGGAGCATTGAATGTAAAGGTTTTAAAGAGAATACCGAAAGTTGAGCTATGACAGGAGAAATAAAAAGGATAATAACACCAAAAGCACCTAAAACAGCAGAGATTTTTGGTTTATCTGGAAATGCTGTTGATACAATATTTGTTCTTACTAAAGCTTATACTCCCTATGGAGTTCCAGTTAATCCGCCTGATAGATTTTACGTTCTTATAATCTACAATAATTCAACTGACGATGTTTACTTTAGGTTTACTCCAGGTATAACTGGTGGGATAAAGATTGCTCCAGAGTCTTCTTTATCTATTGATTTGGGAACGAATCAAAAGGTTTATCTTTATTCATATTCGCCTGGAGTTGTGGTAAACTTATCATATGTAGCCATTTAAAGGTCGGATAAATTTAATAAACTATTCATCGTAAAAAATGATGAACCTAAACGAAAACAAGAATCTTCCGCCAGGAATTGAACAGAAAAAGAAAGAATTGGGTATTCCAGAAAATGCTGAAGTTCAGGTTATTATTAGTGAGAACGAAGAACCACAATACAGATTTTACATTTGGGGAGAAAGAGAAGCTGTTAATGATAAGGGAGAGATTGTAAAAGAAAGGGTTCCGATTGTGTTAAAAACAATTTCAGCATCAGAATTATAAAACTATGAATCAAGTAAAAACAATAAAATTTGGCACAGATGGAAAAGCATCAATGGCATTCAGAATTTGGAGGGCAAATAAGCAAAGATGGGAAACTCCAGGATTGATATGGAATATAAGACAGACATTAAGAGAATTAGGAATTCAGTTTTTGAACCTTTTTAGGAAAAAAAAGAGATATGGAACAGTTTTAACTCAAGTTGGTGAAGAATGGATTGTAGATAAACTTGATGAAGTAGTTCAAACCACTGGAGATTATATTGGCTGGGGAAGTGGAAGTGGAACTGCTTCAAAATCAGATACTGCTTTGTTTGATGAAGAATCAGAGTCAAGAGTTATAGCAACAAGAACTCAACCTGAAGCCGATAAAATCCAGTGGGTAGGAACTTTAACTGCTTCTGGTTCTAAAACCATTACCAATGCTGGAAACTTTACTGCTTCTACTGGTGGGGATTTAATTATTCACGGAGATTTTATTGGGATTAGTTTGAATGCTGGAGATAAGATAGAATTTACAATTAAGCTTGAAATAACATAATACTAAAAGCACAAATGAAATAGTTTGAAAATGTGCTTTTAGTATGAATTTTGAATTATGGCTTTATGCCAAAAATTGGCAAAATTAAAAATTTTAAATAATTAAAAATTATGAGATTGCAAATTATGAAAGATTTTTTGGCGAAAGATGCTCCTGCTTATGAAGAAGCTATCATAGTTGCAAGACAAAAAAATTTAGTTCCTGATACGATTAGTGTTTGGAAACATCCGAATGCTATTTATCTTCCTAACAATGCATCTATTCTTTATTTTGACAGAGAATATTCTGATTTTTTTGGATTTCCGATTGTTAGAAGTCCATTTTTTCCAGCATCAACGACATCTGCGGTTGTAATAAGCAATACTTGGGGTATTTTTGCTGCGATAGGAAAAAATTTGGCAAAAGATATGACGGATTTTCAGAATACTTTTGTCCTTGATGCATTCAAGTATCTTGCTCAAAAATATGGATTAAGCCTTGAGAGGCATTCTAACGACTTAATAATTCCCGAAAAAGATAAGAAAATCGCTGGTATTGTTTCTTTTTCAGATGATAATTGTTATTTTAGCAATAGTTTTTTTAATATAAAGAAGCCCGAAGGATTTGATTATGATAAGTTTTATAAATTACCAGAATTAAAATTTGACGATAAAAAAGTTAAAAGTGTTAGCGAGAGGATTACAACTCTCTTTGAAGAAACTGGAGTAATTCCGACAGATGAAGAAATTATAGAAACTTTTAAAGATTATTATAAAAGAATTGGTATAGAATTGGTTGAGGAGATTGGATTAAGAGATGAAGAAAAAGCAATCTTTGAGGAAGTAAAAGATAAGTATTGTTCAGAAGAATGGATAAAATATGGAACAATCAGCCAAAAACCAGACTTTTATTAAAGTAAACAATACCACTTTTAAAATAGATATACAAGAAAATGATTTATCTGTAGTTGTTGGAGATGAGAAACAACCAGATTTCAAGCCACGATTGAAAATTAAAAAATGGGACAACGAGGTTAATTTTTCTGTTGGGTTAATTGAAGAAGAAGGAATTGAAAGTTCTTTTACATACGAAGATGATAAAATTAATTGGTCTCAAGGAAAAAGAGAAGCACATTTTATTCCAATTGAAAATGGTTTTGAATTAGAAATTTTGTTGAAAGAAAAACCAGTCAGTAATATTATTGAGTTATCAATTCAAACAAAAGGACTTGATTTTTTTTATCAACCATTTTTAACAGAGGAAGAAAAATTAGCAAAAGAAATTTACAGACCAGAAAATGTTGAAGGAAGTTATGCGGTTTATCATAAAACAAAAAGGGGTGATTATTCTAAATTAGGTGGTAAAAATTATCAAACAGGAAAAGCATTCCATATTTACAGACCTAAAATTTTTGATGCAGATGGTAAATGGGCGTGGGGTAAATTAAACATAGATATTGAAAAGGGTATTTTATCTATTGAAATTCCCCAATCTATCATAGACAGGGGTAAATATCCTTTATTGATTGACCCTACTTTTGGATATACGACTGCAGGAAGTTCATACATATCAATTGGTAACTATATCAGAGGAAGTGTTTTTACAGGAGCAGCAGGGACTGGAGATAGTATAAGTGTTTATCTTCAAACTTATTCAGCTTGTCGTTATAAATTTAATATCTATAAACATAGTGATTTGAGCCAAGTAACTAATGGTCAAACAGCAGAAGGAACTGGCGATGGTTCCACTGGTTGGAAAACTTTAAATTTTGTTTCTTCTCCTACATTAGAAGCAATAGATTATGTATTAGTAGCCTGGTCTGAAGTTATTGGTAAAAATACTACATACATATGGTATGACGCAGGAAATACAAACCAAGGACATTATCAAAATTTAACTTATGGAACTTGGCCTAACCCATTAGTTCCTACTCACGACAACAATGTATATTCTATTTACTGCACTTATACGGCTGCAGGAGGACAAACTTATTACCAAAACTTATCAGCAACCGAAGTGGCAGTTTGTTCTTTATTAGGAGTACTTTTGAGAACAGAATTATTATCAGTAATTGAAAGCAGTATTGCCAGTTTATCAAAAATAGCCAATTATTATAAGTCATTGATAGTGACAGAAGTTTCAAATGTAGTAATGAGTTTATCTAAAACTTTTTATAGGACTTTATCAGTAATTGAAAATAGTATAGTGAGTTTGGTAAAGGGACTTTTTAAGACCTTATCAGTAGTTGAAAGTTCAGTTGTTTCTTTGATAACAGCAAAATTTTTTTCAAAGATACTATCAGTTATTGAAAGTAGTGTTGTTTCTTTATTAAGAATTACCACTTATTTAAAATCATTGTTAATTACAGAAGTGTCAGTAATCACAATGAGTTTGGTTAAGACATTTTATAGAACGCTTTCAGTAATTGAGAGTTCAATCGCAAGTTTAATTAAGGGAATATCCAAAAACTTATCAGTAGTAGAAAGTTCAATAGTAAGTTTGACAAAAGGGCTTTTTTATGCTATTTCAATGGTAATTACGGAGGTTTCAGTAGCAACAATTTCAAAAATTAGCACTTTTTTTAAGAGTTTATTGACAACTGAAATAAGCGTGCCAAGTTTAGGAAAGATAGCAAATTATTTCAGAAGTTTATCAGTAATTGAAAACAGTATTGTTGGATTGGGTAAAGTAGCGTCATTTTTTAGAAGTTTAGTGGTAACTGAAATTTCAATACCAGTAATAAGTTTGATTAAGACATTTTACAGAACATTAAGTTTAACTATGATTTCTATTGTTGAATTAATAGCCACTAAAATAGCAGCAGGAGTTAATTATGTAAATATGGTAGTAACTGAAGTATCAATTGCGACGATAGGATTAGTTAAAAACTTTTACCGAACATTATCAGTAGTGGAAAATAGTATTGTCAGTTTGATTAAGGGATTATTTAAAAATTTAACAACGACGGAGATTTCAATTCCAAGTTTAACTAAAATTAGTCAGTATTTTATAAGTTTATCTGTTGTTGAAAACTCAGTTGTGATGATATCAAAAATTAGCACTTTTTTTAAGAGTTTGTTAACAACGGAGATAAGTATACCAATCTTAGACAAGATATCAAGTTATTTTAGAAGATTAGAAGTAACAGTAGTTTCTTTACCAGTTTTAAGAAGAGCTACTACCTTTTTCAAGCAAATTTATGCTACAATGATATCAGTGCCAAATTTAATAGCTAAAAAACTTGAAAAAGTAATGAAAGTTATTAGACATATATCATTATCAAGATTTATTAGATGGTTTTAAAAAATTATGCCAAGATATATCCCAGAGTTAGCTAAAACAATTCCAGTTAAAGAGCCAATAGCAATTTTTGCTCCGTTTTGGCGAACTAATTCAACAAGTTTGGTTTATATTTTTTCCTATTCAGCTAAAGAATCAGGAAGATATGTTATAAACTGTTTTGTTTTTACTGAAAACTCAGCTAACCCTTGTTATGTAGAAATTTTGATAGGAGGTTATGTAGTATCAAGTCTAACAACTTATTTAACTACTCCAGACATTATTTCTACTTATCCACTATATGTTGCACAAAACCAAAAGATTGAAGTTAGAGTTAAAAGTGGTAGTAGTTCATACTATGTTGATTGTGGTTCAATTTTGGTTACAAGGATTTCAGAATAATAATTTGTTTCATATCTTACTATGCCATTAAAACGTTATGTAGAGTATATAGTTTGGAACAGTTATTCAGCAGCAGCAGGTGAAACAAGCCCTGAAGTTGATGTTTCAAAATTAGATAGATTTACAGTATTTATAAATGTTTCAGGTGCTACAACTATAACGATGCAATATCAAATTTTTGACACTTGGATAGATAGAGATACAATGACTTTTTCGGCATCAGGTTCAGATTGGTGGGTAATATGGGCTGATAATCCAAAAAAGGTTAGATTTAAAACTTCAAATGCGGTAACTATCAGCATTTACGTAATAGGTAAAACATAAATTATGCCAGCAGATTATTTACCATTTGAAAGAATATCATACAGAAAACCAGAAATAACTTCAATTGCTGAAGAAGTTTGGATATGGTGGATATGGACAAATAACCTGCTACCTCCAGGACAAACTTCAGGTGGAACTTTATGGACAGTTCCTATAGGTTATAAAGCAGTAATTTCTGACATTTTAGTAACTGCAGAATATATAGGTGAAACTAAAATTTGGATTCCAGGTGGAGATAATATACTTTTTACTTTCCACGATGTTCTCTCACCAGTTAATTGGTCACCTCAATTGCCTCCAGTAGCCAATGCAGGAGAAAGTATCAATTATCAATTCACAAATAATGATATAGTTCCTGGTCGTTTTAGGTTTAATTTGACTATGTGGAATGTTCCAGGTTCATTTCCAGAGCCTGTTGAAAAAGATGACCCATTAGAAAGGTTTCAAAAAGGAGATTTTTCGTCTTGTGAGGTGGTATTACTTGATAATGGAGAAAGCCTTTACATTTTCAAGAAAAGAAGAGAGGGTAAAGAAAACTATTTAAGAATTCAAAATTATGGAACAGAGAACCAAAAAATAATAACCGCAGCCCATTTAACACAAGAGCAGAAATTGGAATTAGTATCAAACATTCATTTAGAACCAGATAGAACCATAGAGATTTTAGAGAGTTTTGAAAAAAATATAAAAAAGATAAAATAAACTAATATGTTCTATGCTCATACAATAAACGTAGAACCAGGAATTGAAATGTCAGACCCAGAGATTTACGAAATCCCTTTAAAGGAGAAATGGATTCAGAATATTTGGGTTGGTTTTGAAGATGGTTGCGGCTGGACAGTTGGAGTAAAAATTTACTATGGAATAAGAAGATACTTTCCAGAAAATCCTGGTGATTGGATTTATGGGAATAATGTTTATATTCCGATAAATCAGATTGTTAAACTTCCAGCAAAAGCAGAATCAATAAAGGTTTATTACCATTCAGAGTTAGCCAAATATCCGCATACAATCTATGTTCTTGTTTGGACATCTGAAGAAGAAATTGCTCCAATTGAAGTATCATTAAGGAAATTAGTTGAGGGTTTTGGTTTTTAAAAGTTTTTTAAAAGTGATATAATTAAAAATGGGTAAAGGTCGGAAAATAAGTAAATTCTAAAAATATGAATTTATTAGTATTTGCAATAGTAGGAGCATTAGGAGCAGTTATTTCTGATATGGTTGGTGATGGGTATTTGGAATTGCCAAAGATTTCAAGAGGAAAGTTTTATCCTGGATTTATAGGCGGATTGATTATTGGAGCAGTAGTTGGCTATTTAGTAGACCAGAGCCTTTTGATAGCATTTTCAATGGGATACATTGGAAAAGAAGGAATTGACTTGATAATTAAAAAATCAGGAATTTAATCATAAATAAAATAATTTGTTCATTTAAACATTTTATGGTTGAACTGTTCAAATACGAAAAGATGATACGCTATCCTCATTTTAGAGATGAGGAAACGTTGATTTGGAACAGGTTCATAGATAAATACCCTGATAGATTTGAAAGTGTTGAATATGATGTAAAAGTCGGAACACCCAGAGATTATTCAATGTATCCAGAAGATGAAATTAGAAAGGCTCTTGAGTATTTAAGTTTAAAGAGAATTGATGTTGTTGGGTATTCTATGGATAAAGCATTTATTATTGAAATTGAGCCAAATGCAAATGTTAGAGGAATTGGGGAAGTTATAGCCAAAACAGACCTTTTTAAAGAGAACTTCCCGAATTACAGAGCGTATTATTCAATGATTATAACAGACATTGAAAATCCAGATATGAGGAGATTATGTGCAAAGTATGAAATAATCTTTGAGGTCGTTTAAATATAAACATTAAAGGTCGTAAAATTAAAAAACTTAGAAAAATGCCTACAAAACAACCTGAAGAGTTTAAAGAAAATCCAGAAGGATTAAAAACTGACTGGCTTTCTGACTTGTCAAAGATATCGCTTTTAGCAGAGTTTATTGAAATGGCATTTAAGGAAAATTGTGATTGTAGAGTTTGCAGGAAACTAAAAGAAAGGGCTCAGGCGTTTATTGCTCTTACAAGGCAATTACCAAAACTTTAAAAAAATATGCCAGAACAACAAGTAAAAATTGAAGGTAGAACATTTAGAATAGAACTTGATGAAATTCAACCCTCATTCTTCTTTGCAGATAAAGGAGTTTCATTGCCTGCAAGAATAATTTCTGGTTATTTAGATGGTGTTGCTCAACCAATTACAGTAGTAATACCTGCTGATGAATTCTCAGAAGAAAGATTGAAACAAGAGATAAAAAAGAAATCAGAACAGATTTTAACCAAAAAAACCCCGATACCGAAGGAAATTAAACTTTAAGTGACCAAAGCAGATTTTGAAGACATAAAAAGATGGGTTAAATATCAAAGAATTAAATACCTAACAGAGCTTTCTAATTTAAGAAAGAAAATTTTTGAGTTAGAAAGAGAAATTAAAGAAACTAAAGATAAAAATAAAGCACTCATTTTAAAGAGTGTTCTTTTCGCTTTTAAGGAAAATGAAGGAGAGTATTTACAAAAACTTGTGTCATTAGATACGATAGAAAAGAAGGCGAATGAATATATTGAAATTCTATTTCCAGAGATACAAACTTTAGGTTAAAAATATGCCAGAAATATATCCATATTCAGCAACAGTAACAGTTGGAAGTTCAAGATTAAGAGTAAGAGCAGAACCAAATACTTCTGCTCCATTGGCAGGTTCTCAAATTTTAGACCCAGGAGTTAAAGTTCAGGTTAAGGGTTGGTGCTATGGAGAATGTGTTGAAGGAGAATGTAGATGGTGGGTTTCAATGTATGGAAATTACTTTTGGGCAGGAGGAACAATTGAAAAACCGCCAGGAAGTCCAACGCCTCCAGTTTCTGCACCTACACCTGCTCCAATTACAGCACCAGCTCAAATCGCTCCAACCCCAGCACCAGCTACTCAAAAAGCGTATACTGTTACCAATCCAATTGTGTCATTCTGTCTATCAAATGTTTTGGAATTTGCGTATGAGGACACAATTGAGATTAGGGTTTATAACGTAGATGATATAGCCAGTGTTTATGTTGATAATGACAAATTGCTTGATGTTGGTTATTCAGGAGATAAAAAAGTTAAAATCAATCCAGGATTATCACCTGGAATTCATACAATTAGACTGACCGTAGAAAACAAAAGTGGAGGTTGGACTTATGGATTTGACATTCTAAAGAATGGTTATTCTGTTTTACCAAGTCCATATGAGGAAGGAAAAGTAGGAGTTACAGGAGCAAGAAATAATGATTTGGGTATTGGTTTAGTGGTTGATATTCAAATACCAATCAAAATTTTAGCTTCTTCTCAAACACAACAAGAATCTTTTGAATGGTTGTATCAAACACAACAACAAATTACTCAAGAAACTGCTTTATCAACAGTGCCTTATTTAACTCCAGAAGAAGCATCAAAGTCTCAGCTTTCTTTAGGTTGGGGAGATGTTCCAACAATTCTTGGTTTTATAGGGGGTATATTTTTAAAAAATCCTTATACAGAAATTTTATTTACAGAAAAAGGTGCATCTGTATTGGAAATGGCTGAAAAAATAGTCAGAGGAGAACCGCTTAATCTAACAATAGTGAAGGTGGCCCAAAAAACTTGGCTTCAAAGGATAACCGAAATGGCAACCAAACCTTTTTCTATAGTATCAAGAGCATTTTCTTTAGTTTTTCTTGCTTTTTCAACATTTACTAATCTTTCAATTGTTGTATCAATGACTAAAAATCCACTGTTTTGGTTTGACCCTGATTTGTGGATTGATAATTATGTCAACACTTATCTTCCTGATTTAAAACCTGGCTTACTACTAATTAAAAATAGAATTCCTCAGATATATGAAAAAATTGAAACCCTTAGAAAAGATTTAGACCCTTTGATTAAAATTGCTCCAACTATTGAAGAAATACCAGCAGAAATTAGAAAAATAGCAATTCCGCCAGATGAAATTCAAAGAAGAGTTAATATTGAGGTTCAACCTTTAAAAGATATTATATTTACAATTCCTTCTTCTTTAACTGGTTTGGCTCTATCTTTAAATACTCTACAAAATTCGCTTTTAAACACTGAAACTTATTTAACTAATCAAATTCAACTCCAAACTCAATCAATTCCAAGTCAAATAATTCCAGAATTGATTAGAATAAAAACCCAATTAGAAGGTTCTATTCCAAATAATGTTTTAGGAAGAATAGCTCAGGGATTATCAGATATTGGATTTTTAAGTGGATTTAGAAATGCTCTTTTAAATATGGCTGGAATAACTGCTCTTATAGGAATTGCTGATTTATATTTGAGAAATAGAGATGAATTTAATAAACAGTATTTACCTGGAGCAAAAACAATTTTTGGAGAAATTTACGATTTAGGAGAAAAATGGGCTAATTTGATGACTTTAACAGAAGAATCAGCCAAAGATGCTTTTATTTCACAGATGTCTGATATTTCAGTAATGACATTCATTGGCTATTTAATCCAAAAATTACTTGGAAGTTTGGCTGGTTTGTTCTGGAAAGTAGAACCTGCTTGGTTTGGTGCTCTTTTAGCACCTTATGCTTCATTTAGGGTAATAAGCAACAGAATTATTACAAGATGGGCTGATGTTTCTTTAGGAAGACCTTTAAGATGGACATTAAATACTTCATTCCCAACAGAAATACCAACAGTTGGAGAAGTTTTATTATGGCATGCCAGAGGACTTTTAGAACCATCTCAATGGGAAAAAGCAAAAAGACTTTACGGTGAAATGGTATTACCACAACCTCAACTTTCTCCAGATTCAATAGATTCAATTTTAAGAATGAGAGGATTTAAAGATGAATTTATTGATGTATTAAAAGTTAGAGCATTTAGACCAATAGACCCGTTCTCATTCGCATTTTTAAGCCAAACTGGATACTTTGTCCCTGAAGAAATAGAGTTTTTGACAAAAGATATGGGTTATAGACCAGAAGTTCGTGATTACTTGATTAAAGCACCAATGATGTGGGGATTAAGTCCATTTAAAACATCAATCAGACAGAGAATGATGAATGCAGTTTCAGATGGATTTATTGAAGAAGAAAAAGCAGTCAGGATATTGGAAAAACTCTGGAGAATAATGGATTTGAGAACAACAATGCAATTGGAGGCTCAAACAAGATATTGGTATGAAACTACAAAAGATAAAGTTGACCAATTATGCGATAAGGCAATAAAGGATATTATTTCAGAAGATGAATTGAGAAACGCTCTATCAACAGGAGAAAGAATTCGTCTTTCAGCACCAATTAGAGGAGAAGAAAGATTGGAAGAAGATTTGGTTTTTGCTGTGGTAAATACTGAAAAATTAGAAAACTATGTTGATAAGGTTAAAATTAGAAAATACAAAAAACCTTTAGAAGAAAGATTACCTGAACAAAAAAAGTTTATCCTTAGTGCTCTAATCAATCTTTACTCAATTGGCAAATACGACGCTAATAAATTTGTTGAAACCTTAAATAAAGCTGACACTATAACTGATTTTATTGAATTGGCTAAACTCAGAGCTGATTTAGATAAAGAATTAGACGATTACAAAGAAGAACTTCAAAAACAGAAAGATGAGTTAAAGAACTATCTCTCTCTAATAGCAGGTATTTTAGTTTCAGAGTATCGTGAGGGAGTTATAACAAAAGATGTTTTAGAACAGAGACTTGCTGAAGCTGAACAAATAAAAGATAGAAAAACAGCATACATTAAAAAAGCAGAATACGAAAGAGAACTTGAAGAATTTCAGTCTAAAAAGGCTTCAGAAAAGGAAGAAATAAAGAATTATATTACAGTAGTTGCCTCAACTTTAATTGATTGTTATGAAGAAGGAGCAATTACTTTTGATAGATTACAATCAGAATTGGATATTGCAGAGAAAATAACTTCAAGAAAAACAGCATATGTTCTTAAGGCTCAATGGTCAAGATTTCTAAAAGAATTTAAAGACCAAAAAGCCGCAGATGAGGAAAAAGTAAAAGAATATCTATCTACTGTTGCAGGCTCTATAATCAATGCCTTTGAAAAAGGTTATATTGATTATGATATTATGACTTCAGAATTGGAGTTTGCTGAATCAGTAATTGATAAGAAAGTAGCCTATGCATTAAAGGGATTATGGGAAAGATTTAACAGGGAAAACGATATGAGAATTGATAATTTAAGAGCATCTTTAGATGCAGGAATGATAACTGAAGGTTCTTTTTATGACGAAATGGTTAAACTTGGAGTTCAAGAATGGAGAATTCAGGTTGAAATAGAAAATCACGAAATAAAAACATACGGTAAAGCAATATCAGTTGAAGCTAAATGGCTTTCTGAATACAGAGCCGCAATAGCAATTATTGATAAGATAAAGAAAGCAGGATTTATGACAATGGATAAGGTTAAATTTGAAGTTGATAAAATCAAGCAAATGATTAGTCCTCTTGAAATTTTAAGAGAAAGAAGGAATTTAGAAACTTTTTACGATAATCAAAGAATTAAAGTAGAATCAATGGCAGAGCAGTATTTTATTGATTTAATAGATGAGGCAAGTTTGTATAATGAATTAAAAAAAGTAATAATTGTTCAAGATATTTTAGATGAAGTATTTTTAAAAATTAAGGCAGAAAAAGCCAGAAGGGAAAAAGAACAAAAAACCTAAGTAAAACAATAATTTTTTATTAATATGCGTTTAAAATCGCTTATAAGAGGCTTAAATTAGCTGGAAGGTATGAGATAGTGACCCCTATTTCAAAACCCTTTTTAAACCCTAATTTAGCCCCTAAAAACACTATTTTTTTATCCTCCCCATAGGTTTTAACAACTTTTTAAACCCTTCCCCGCCGCATAATTTAAAAAATTAAAAAAATAAAAATAAAATCTCTTAAATAATAAATATTAACTAAAAAAAATTAAATTTTATATTTCATACTTTGAAATTTTTTCTATTTTAAACAGAAAAAGTGAATTTTTTTAAAGGGGTTGATTTTTCAAACTGTAGTAGTCGTAGTAGGTTTGATACACAATCTCTTTTTTATTCTTATTTTTTTATTGAACTATTAGAAAAATTAGATTTTTTATTTGATAAATAACTATAAAACAAGAAAAACAGTAATATTAAGCAGGCAAAACAGCAAAAATTGACACGGAAACAACAAAAAAACAAAAGAAAAACGGCAAAAATTAAACTTTTAACGGCAAAAGGTAAAAAAAAGAAGGATTAAGGGTTTAAGGTTCAAAGGTTGGAGGTAGGGGGTTGAAAAATCAAGGTCATTTTAAAAGTTTTTAAAGGTCATAAAAAAAACATTTAAAAGGCATTTTTAAAACATTTAAAGGGTTTTTTAAAAGTTTTTAAAGATCATTTTAAAAGTTTTCAAGGGTCTTTTTATTTTTTAGGTTTTGGGTTTTTTAGGTTTTGGGTTTTTTGTTTTTTTGTTTTGATTTTTAGTTTTTTTATTTTTTGAGAGCGGCCGGGCGGAATGTGGAAAACTTTCAAGTTTGGGGGGCTTGACAAGATTTTCTCTCTTGCTATACTTGAATATGGAAAGAACAAAAAGAAGGAGATAAAAATAAAAGAAAGAGAAGAAAGAAAAGAACTTTAAAAATTAAAAAATTGAAAACAAAAAGAAAACGGGAGCAATCCCAAAAACCAAAAGGTCGGAAAAAATAAAAAAATAAATCAAAAAACTATGGAAAAAGCAAAAGAAGAACTTAAAAAACTATACTATGTTTTTCAAGATTATGAAAAATTGAAGAAAATAGCCAGAAGATTACACCGACTTGACGAGAACACCTGCAACTATGGACTAACAAAAAGACAAGAAAAAAGAGTTGAAAAACTGGAAAAGGAAGCGAAAGAGATAGCCAACCGCTTGGGTTTAGACGCTTACCACCAAGGAGACCCAAGAGGTGCAACCCTTTGGCTAATTCCGAAAGATTTAGAAAATCCCAACGCCTGCCACTCATCCGAAGGCATTCCGATAATCTAATTAACTTTTGTTCTCTGCTTCGTCCTCTCAAAAAGGGGACGAAGCAGAGATAGAGGTTAAGAGAAATTCTTTTTCTCCTTAAAAAGGTCAAATTTTACCAAAAAAAAGGGCTAAATTTTACCAGAAAAAAAGAGCAAAAATAAATAAATCAAAAAACTATGGAATGGGAAAAAGTTTTATTAAAGCATAAAAAAGGAGCAAAAGAAACAATTATAACGCACAATCGCTTGTATGGTTTAGGAATAAATTTTATTCCTTGTCGGAATTATTCTTTTCAAGAGGAAAAATTAAAAGGTCGTGAAATAATGGGCCTGATAATCTTAATAATCATTTTGATATTAGCAATGATTATTGGGGGTCAGACATATCCTTACTAAAAAATGGAAACAAAAAAAGAAATTTTAAAATGGTGGGAGCAAAGAGGAACGATTGAAACAGGACAAGACGATTATGGAGATTTTTATGAAAAGGTGAATAAGGAAAAAATTAAAATTATAGAAACGCAAAAGGGGATTGGAGAAAAACAAGAACATAAGTTGGTTTTAATGAAATCTAGTTGGAAATATCCAATAAAATTATTCTTTTACAATTTAGAGTGTTATAGAATTGAGGGTTTTTAAAAATAAAAGGTCGTAAAAATAAAAGGATCAGAAAAAAATAATGAATAAAATCCAAGAAATAATTCTAAACTTGATAGAAGAAACGCAATTTAACGAGTTTGATGGAGAAAAGATTGCAAAAGATTTAAGAGAGAATGAGGATAAATGGAAAGGGGTGATTTTTGGAAGGTTTTATTATGGCACTTTAATTCCTTTAAGGGATATTGATAAGGGCTTTTATAACGCCGATACGATTTTTATCAAACTTTCAAAAGAGAATTTGGAATGGTTAAAAGAAATGGTTGAAAAATGGAAAGTTGACGAATTTGGTTATTATTTGGACGGAAAACTTGAAGGGATAGTTGATGATAATTTGGCCGGATTGGCAGGGTTAGAAAAGAAAGATTGCCTTCATCTTTTTCTTCCTTTGGGTGCTGAACCAGAAGAAGGAATGGTTTATGCAAGGTTGTGGTGGGATTAACTCTTTACTCTGCTTCTCTTTTTAAAAGAGGAGCAGAGATAAGGGGTTAAAAGGTCGTAAAATAAAAAAATAATTAAAAGTTATGTCAAGAGAAAGCAAAAACAAAGAACCGAGAATAACTTCAGAAATAGAAGATAAATGTTGGTTTTATTTAGAAAATGGAATGAAGAGTAAATGCTACGAATACTTGAAAAGTTTAGGATTTTCAGATGATGCTATCAATTACTTCTTTGAGGTTTGGTATGAGGGTAAATCACTTTTTCCATACGGAGAAATTCCAAAATAAACTTTAAAGGTCGTAAAAAATTAAAAAGGTCGTAAAAAGTAAAAGGAGCAGAAAAAAATATGGTCAACAGCAAAATAAGAGAAAAATTTGTAAAGGATTGGGGAGAGGAATTAGCAAAAAAAATAGAAGAAGCCGCAAATTGTCATCGCAATGGAGTTAACGACCAAAACATTGGAGAACCTTTTCAATGGGCTTTATTGATTTGTATTGGCTATGAGTGTTTGTCAAAAAAGAAATACAGAGAAGTCCATCGCATTCCTGATATAAATTGGCGGAAATTGAAAAAATGGATAAGGGATAATGCCGAGTTAGAAAGTTATAAAGGATATTTAGATTGGTTTGGGCTTATACTGGGTAAGTATAACTACTATGTCCTCAAAAGTAAAAAGGTCGTAAAAAATAATTAAATAAAAAAAATATGTTCAATTCCTTCTATATCCTTAAAAGTTTTTTAGAGGATTATGAGAGAATAAAACAATTATTAAGCGTTGACGATTTAGAAGAGGCGAGAAAAATTGCTGAAAAATGGGGATTAAGTATAAGGGCGGTTGATTATGTAAATGATAATTGGAAAACGAAAACCAAAATTTATATCTATCCTAAGGAGTGGAATTATAATGAAGGTTCTCCTCCATTAGAAGACAGTTTTTTAATTGAGTAAAAGGTCGTAAAAAATAAAATAATTAAATAAAATATGGAAACATATATCATCAAATCGCAAGAAGAGTTAAATCAATTTAAAGACGATTACGGCTATCACATAAGGGGCAATGCCGAATTTAGATATTCTGCAGAAATTAAGGGCAGATTATTAGTAGATGGATATTTAGAGGTTAAAAGTGGCGAGTCTATTGAGGCTGGCGAGTCTATTGAGGCTGGCGGGTCTATTAAGGCTGGCGAGTATATTAAAGCTGACGGGTATATTAAAGCTGGCGAGTATATTGAGACTAATTGGTTTATTAAAGCTGGCGAGTATATTAAGGCTAATTGGTTTATTGAGGCTGGCGGGTCTATTAAGGCTGGCGGGTTTATTGAGGCTGATGGGTCTATTGAGACTGGCGGGTCTATTGAGGCTGACGGGTATATTAAAGCTGGCAGATATATTAAAGCTGACGGGTATATTAAAGCTGGCGGGTCTATTAAGGCTGGCAGGTATATTGATGCTGGCGGATCTATTAAAGCTGGCGGGTCTATTAAGGCTGGCGAGTATATTAAAGCTGACGGGTATATTAAGGCTGGCGAGTATATTTGGGCTGGATATGGAATTATTTCAATGCTTCAAATTACTTGTAAATCATTTCTAAAAGCAGGATTAAGAATTTTCGCAGGAACTTGTAATTGGCGAAACATAACAGACGAAGAAAAAACCATTACTTGCGGTAAATTAGAAGGTGGAAAGATTGAGTATGGTATTCTAAAAGAAACAGAGCTACCAGAAGAAAAACCGCAAGGAAAAAGAATAAAAATAAGAATTGATGGTGGGAAAATAATTGAAGGAGAGATAGTTGAATAATTAAAAAATGAAAAATAAAAAAGGTCGTTAAATAAATAATTAAATAAAACACTATGCCAGAAAAAAATCAAGAATTATACGACAAACTTCAAAAATACTTGCGACTTAAAAAGGAATTTGAAGAAGCAATTAAAAATAGTAAAGAATGGATTGAAGAAGCAAGAGAAAAAAATGACGAAGAAGAACTTGAA
>Ga0272448_1002267_pt1 | contig 24423 bp, 17 predicted proteins | sample YNPCB0191_FD_202220 | JGI IMG/M metagenome (GOLD analysis project Ga0272448, IMG submission 202220) | Hot spring sediment microbial communities from Yellowstone National Park, WY, United States - YNP-CB-019-1 | ecosystem: Environmental > Aquatic > Thermal springs > Hot (42-90C) > Sediment... | reverse complement strand
GCTAAGACCGCTGAGTATGGCGAGGGATATGAGGAGACGGAGATAAAGAAGGAGGGCGATGATATAACCATCGGTCTCAATGCGATATATCTGTCAGATGCCCTGAAAGCTATCCATAAGGACGAGGTGATGATTAGCATGAGTGACCCGCTAAAGCCTGTCCTTATGAAGCCAGTTGGGAATGATGGATACATCTGCGTGATTATGCCGATGAGATTGTAGCCCAAATGATAGTTCATAATATTTTAGCTCTTTAACAATGATAGAATATAGCGTCAATGACTGATGTCGTTGACGCTTTTTTCATAGATATTACGAATTATCCTTAAGAGAGCTATCGTTGATGCATTTAATTTTTTCCTTGACTAAGGATGATATAGATGTGGAAAAAAGGGTGTCCATCTCTATTCAACAGATGCTATCAGAGATCAAAGGTAAGATGTAAGTATTGGCGAGATAACAATTAAAAATGTGATAATAGTATCACATCTATGTGATTTAAGCGTCTCATGTTAAAAAGTTTGATTGCATATAGTAAAATTGGGCAAACAAAATGGAGTTATTGCATTCAGTCTGGAAATCAATATAATGGAAAGTATAAGGCTGTATTTGAAAGGCTTTGTTGCAGCCAATGGCAAATTTGGAAACAATTGGCACAAAACTTGCTCTTAATTTTTATAGAGTCAAGTTATCAATGGATGAAGTAAGTAAAGGTAATAAGTTAATATGATTTTACAACTTCTAGCCAATGGCTTAGTGGCAGGATGTGTCTACTCTCTGGTAGCTTTAGGTTTTGGCTTAATTTATAACACTACCAAGATCTTTCATATCGCTTACGGTGTTGTTTATATTATTGCTGCTTACCTTTTTTATACTTTTGCCAGAGTGCTGGGATTACCCCTTGTTATGAGTTTTTTTCTTGGTTTAGTCTTCGTTATCCTTTTAGGGGTAGCTATAGAAATTCTTATCTATTTCCCTTTCTATCAAAAGAGGGCTTCTTTAGGGGTTATCCTTGTAGCTTCATTAGGAGCATACATTCTTTTGGTAAACTTAGTGGCTATGCTTTACGGTAATGAAACAAAGATACTTTCTCTAGGCATAGAAGAAACCTTTTGTCTTGGCTCGGTTGTTTTTACGAGAATCCAGCTTTTACAAGTAGTAACCTTTCTCATTGTTTTCCCTCTTGTCCTGCTGTTCCTTGGAAGGACAAAACTTGGAAGGGTTATCCGAGCTCTGGCTGATAATCCAAGTTTAGTTACAGTTTTAGGCATTGATGTGAGAAGGTTAAGAATTTATATCTTCGCCATGGGCTCTTTCCTTGCTGGATTAGCTTCTTGTTTAGTAGCGTTAGATGTGGGAATCGATCCATATGCAGGTATGAATGTATTTCTTATCGCAGCAGTGGCAGTTATTATAGGTGGTGTTGGGATGTTTGAGGGAGCGGTTTTGGGCGCTTTCATCCTCGCTATTGGACAAAATTTGATTATCTGGCAGGTTTCAGCAAAATGGCAAAGCACCATGGTCTTTTTATTACTCATACTCTTTCTCCTCTTTAGACCAGAGGGTATACTCGGTAAAAGACAACGACTTGAGGAAGCATGAATTATATACTCCATATTCTCATAATGATCTCCGTTTACCTTATCCTTTCCCAGTCACTAAATATCTTAGTGGGATATACTGGGCTTTTATCCGTTTGCCATGCTGCTTTTTATGGAATAGGCGCTTACACTTCAGCTCTTCTAATGACGAAACTCGGACTAAACTTTTTTTTAGCCCTTCCTTTAGGAGTTATCCTTGCTATGACGCTTTCGCTCCTTGTAGCTTATCCGTCCCTTAGATTGAGGGGCGATTACTTTGTTCTTGCTGGGCTTGGATTTCAAATAATTGTTTTCAGTATCCTCTATAACTGGGAAGGGCTCACCCGCGGTCCCTATGGCATCCCCGGCATACCCAAGCCTGGCCTCTTGGGGCTTGAATTTAACAATTTGCCCCTTTTCCTTTTGATAAGCTCTATCTTTGCTATCGTCATTCTTTTTATCCTCTATCGAATCTCAGTCTCTCCATTTGGAAGGGTGCTTAAGGCTATCAGAGAAAATGAAATGGCTGCTTTGGCCCTGGGGAAGAACGTATCTAACTTTAAAATCAAGGCTTTTATCATCGCTTCAGGTATAGCAGCAATAGCAGGCTCTCTTTATGCCGGCTATGTGACGTATATTGACCCGACGAGTTTCACCTTAGACGAGTCCATATTTATTATGGCTATTATTCTGGTTGGTGGCACGGGGAATGTCAAAGGGCCTATTGTGGGTACTATTTTCATGGTTATCCTGCCTGAAATTCTTAGGTTTTTGGGCATACCTGATACTATCGCACCTAATGTTCGGCAGATGATCTATGGTGGGCTTTTAATCCTTTTGATGTTCATCAGACCCCAAGGGATCATAGGTGAGTATAAATTTGAATAGGGGCGACACTATCGCTCACAACAAAAATTTGCTAAAGGAAATACAATGTATTTTCAAACCCAATAATACTATGATCAAAAATTACTGCGATATTATTTCAGAAAGTTCTAATATTTCTCCTCGACTGGAATTGAAAGAGATAACTAAGAAGTTTGGCGGAATAGTGGCTGTTGATAGAGCTTCTTTGACCTTTTCTGCTGGGAAAGTGACAGGGCTTATTGGTCCTAATGGAGCTGGCAAGACCACCGTCTTTAATCTCATAACTGGATTTTTGAAACCTGACGCAGGGACAATATATCTCAGAGACCACCCAATAAACGGACTTCCAGCCTGGCGGATCGCTCAATTGGGTATTGGTAGGCTGTTTCAGGACGTACGAGTTTTCAATAAGCTTACTGTCCTGGAGAATCTGCTTTTGGCTAAAAAAGACCAGCTTGGAGAGAATCCCTTAGTTTCACTTTGGCAAAGAAAAAAGGTATTGAAAGCTGAGAAAAAAAACATTGAAGAGGCAAGAAGATGGCTGAAGCTTGTGGGACTTGAAGAGAAAGAAAACTCTTTAGCTGAAAATCTCTCTTATGGGCAGCAGAAGCTATTATCCATTGCCAGGCTACTTGCCGGCGGGTCTGAAATTTTACTTTTGGATGAACCCACTGCTGGCATCAATCCTCAAATCGCAAAATCCCTGCTTGCTATCATAAAACAGCTATCTCAAGAGGGAAAAACTGTGGTGGTCATTGAGCACAATATGAGTGTTATTTTGGAGATATCTGACTGGGTCTTTTTTATGAATGAAGGGAAAGTGATCAGTTTCGGGTTGCCAGAGGAGATTTTAGGTGACCCTGAAATCAGGAAAACATATATTGGTATATGAAAACAAACTCTTTTATTCTTTCCACAGAAAACATTTGCGCCAGTTATTATAAGAAGGAGATTCTTCATGGTGTTTCTATCTCTGTCTCTGAAGGCGAAATCGTCTCATTGATAGGACCCAATGGCGCTGGAAAGTCAACCCTCCTTAAAGTGATAGCTGGCACTCTGGTGCCTCAGACAGGTGCAGTACGTTTCTTGGATGAGGATGTGACAAATTTGTCACCACATCTAAGAGTAAGAAGAGGTATTGGCTACTTTATGCAGGGAGGTGAGATTTTCCAGAGACTTACAGTTTTAGAGAACCTTGAATTAGGTGCATTTGACCTTCCTGGAACCTTATACAAAGAACGATTGGATAATGTTTTCCAGCTATTTCCCGTGCTTGCCAAGATGAAAAAGAGGCGGGCAGGTTTGCTTTCCGGTGGGGAAAAGCAGTCCCTGGCTTTAGGGATTATCCTGATGAGGCGTCCCAAACTTCTTCTTTTGGATGAACCATCAGCCGGTCTTGCTCCCAGTCTGGTAAAGGAGATGTTAGCCCAGATTCAGTGCATAAATAAGAATTTTAGCATCTCTGTTCTCTTGGTTGAACAAAATGTAAAAGAAGCAGTGAGAATAAGCGATAGAGTCTACGTTCTTAGAGAGGGCAGAGTGGTAGATGAAGGAAGTTCAGAAGATTTCGTTTATGAGGATAAGTTAGAAGAAGTTTTCTTTGGGGATGTCCCACGCAAAGAAAAGTGAGAAGGCGTATTTCAACATTGTGCTTTTTATGCCCCAAGCTTCAAACATTGTTTTGTAGGAAAGGCTATAATTTCAAAAGTTAACTTGCAGATGGCATAGTAATTGCTATACTTCTCAAACTGTGGATAAAATACGTTTGACTTTGTCTTAAAGGTTGCTAAAATAGAAGAAAAAGAGTCTTTTAGCTTATGAAAAATTGTGAACTACTGAATCCTTCTATACAATTTAGGAGGAACTTCAAAATGGCTAATGGCTCTTCACATAAATAAAGGTCGAAGAACACAAAAGGTCAAAAAACACAAATAAACAATTAAGAGGGAATTTTAGTAAGCACTTACTAAAATTCTCAAGGAGGAACCAAAAATATGAAGACACAATCTAAGGTTTTAATAACCATCATAGCCCTGATAATAGTTATTGCTATTGGCGCTGGTTTGTTTTTTGGAACACGCACCAAGAAGGAACCTGAAGTCTACAAGGTGGGTGCGATATTACCACTGACGGGGGATGCTGCTCCATGGGGGAATAATGTCAAGAAGGGTATCGACCTTGCTATTGAGGAAGCTAATGCTACCGGGGGCATCAATGGTAAGAAAATAACCGTAATATACGAGGACAGTAAGGCTTTGGCCAAAGAAGGGGTTACTGCAATTAACAAGCTTATATTTACAGACAAAGTTCCTGTTATACTTGATGACTGTGTAAGCTCTGTAGCGTTAGCCACTGTTCCTATAGCCTCAAAAAATCAGGTAGTGATGATTTCTGCAGGCTCCACTAATCCTAAGCTCTCTGGAATTAGCCCCTATTTTTTCCGAGTATGGAATTCGGATAGCGAAGAAGGATTGTTCTCTGCAAGATATGCTTATGAAAAGCTAGGCATACGTAAAGCAGCCATTCTATATATCGAAAATGAATATGGACAAGGGCTAAAGGATGTATTTTCACAGCAGTTCCAGAAAGTAGGAGGAAACATTGTGCTTGTAGAATCATTTAAGCAAGAGGTAATAGATTTTAAAAGTCAGCTTACAAAAATTAAGGGAAGTAAGCCGGATATCATCTATCTCGTTAGCAATGCCCAGGAAATTCCTGTAATCTTAAAACAGGCCAGAGAACAAGGAATTGGGGTTCCATTTTTGGGAACCGTTGCTTTTGAGGATCCTGCTATTATCCAGAAGGCTGGAGAGGCTAGTGAGGGAATTATTTATCCTTTCCCAAGCGAGCCGTCGGGAGAGCCTGTTCAAAAGTTTAAGAATGCCTATAAGCAAAAGTATGGCGAGGCGCCGGGAATTGCTTGTGATACAGGATATGACATTGCAAGACTCACTCTTTATGCTATTCGTGAAGGAGGTTATTCCGGTCCCGCTATCCAAAGGATTTTAGCAGGTATCAAAGAATGGAAAGGTGCGTCTGGTTTAATAACCTTTGATGAAAATGGTGATGTCCACAAACCAATGCTGATGAAAACCGTGAAGAATGGAAGGTTTGTACCTTTAGAAGCTTCACAATAAAAAGATAGTCTTGGCAAGAAATGCCCGAAAATATAGATTTAGAAACGGTTTCAGTGAGCCATGTCCCTCCAATTTAGGCAATGAAAGCTCCAAACTTTAGTGAATCAAAAAAGGATACAAAAATGGTTTTTCAGGAAATAATTGATCCGGTTAAGATAAAAACTACTCTTACTCAAAATATTTCTCCTTCAGACAGCATGGTTTTTGCCACTATAGAGAAGGCGAGAAAGCAGCAAAAGCTTCTCTTGGAAGATACGGCAATTCTTCTTAACGCTCCCCCACCGTTAACATCCCATATTGTCGAAGCAGCAAGCGAAGTAAATGAGCGCGTTCATGGAAAAGTGATCACCTTTTATGGGGTCTGTTACCTAAGCGATTTCTGTATTAATACGTGTCGCTATTGCGGGGATAATATCTATAGTAGCAGAAAAGAGTGGAATGGGATCACTTCAGAAGCAGATAACAATGTATATTCTGCACTGGCTAAATACAAGAGGGTGTTAACTCCTGAACTCTTTGAAAAAGATATAAAAGCTTTACTTTCCAAGTACCCCCCTCTTAAGGAACTATGCATTCTTACCGGTGAGTCTCCTTCACTCGACGTAGACAGGCTTATCGATTATCTTAAGCTTTTGGCAAACCTATACAAAAACAAAATAATTTTGAACATACCCCCACTTTCGGTATCAGATTTTAGGAAAATAAGGGAATCTCTGCCCAACCGTACCTTACATTTCAGAGTTTTCCAAGAGACCTATGATCCGGATATATATGAACGTGAGCACCCCGAATATGACTGGGGTAATGAAAGAGTAAAAAAGATGGAGAATCTACTTTTAGCTCATTACAAAGGAACCCCACCGAAGAGGAATTTTGAGTTCCGCTGTAGATCACAATCAAGGGCTCTAACAGCGGGTTTTGATGAAGTAGGACTTGGGGTCCTATTTGGACTTAATGATGGTGAGTTTGGTTCCAAATATGAAATATTAGCATTGCAGATGCATGCTGAATATCTCTATGAAAATTTCGGTGTATCCTGGATCTCAATATCATTTCCTAGAATTCTCAGTTCTAAAGGGATCAAATATAATATTCCCAAAGAGATATCGGAGAACGAGTTGTTGAAGATAGTATCTGTTACAAGACTGGCAGTTCCCAAAGCTAAGCTTATTATAACATGTAGAGAGCGAGCTGAATTTAGACGTAGAATCCGCAGCATCATTAACATAGAAGACTTTGAAGCCAGACCGGGACCAGGAGGCAATCTTGATGATCAGAATGTTTTATTTCAGATGGAAATCCAGGATAGAAGGAAAGGTAAGGAAATCTTGGAGGAAATGAGAAAGGACGGATATGAAGTGAGATAAGGAGGACTATAACAGATGGGGGGTATTACCAAAAAATGTATTTGTTATTGTAACAGCAGTATTACTCTTGTAGATGCAGAGGCTAATAAACTTTCTGCAGTTAATTTTGGTCAACCTTGGCAACAAAAGTTGGTTTTTATCTTAGAAAAGAAAATTGAGGAATGCAAAGACAACAAGGAGGAAGTTCTGAAAAAAGTAGATTCATTTATGAGAATGTTTGCGGGAGCTCTGTTTGTAACCCGCCCATTAGGAGGTGGAACATTTCCCCTTCTATCTGCTTTCGAATCGAATGTGTGGAAGGGTATTGTTGATAATATTGTGAATGGAGAAAGTACAATACAACAGATCATACCCACAGCTGACGTCCTGATTAGCCACTTGAAGGAGTCTTCTGATAGAAAAGCATACTACAAGGAGCATGTCCAGGCCAAAAAAGATATTATATTTCTGAAAATGGTTTCCCATATAGTTCTTTTGCGGTGTAACGGAGAAATGTGCTTCTTGATAGCCTTCCCCACAGGAGTGGTAAAAAATGACAGTGATTGCGAGTTATGTCTAAATCTGATCTACAACGTAGTCTGCAAAAGGTGTCAAGGGGGGTTGAAGAATAGAAATGAGCAAGGAAGTCGAACAATTGCTTGATCATGTTCATGAAGTACTGGAAAAGATAGTTGAGAATTCCTACCAAAAGTTGTATCCAGAAAATAACGACGACCGAAAAAAGTTGTTCCCGGTGATGTTTATGATTTCTTTAGATGGAGAATCTTTCCAATGGTTTATTTTGGATAGCCAGAAAAAGTATATCCTAGATAACCTCAAAAAAAAACTCCCAAGTAATATTAACTGTGAAGAGTTTTTTGAGGATGTTATTAAATTTAAATTTGTGTCATCCGGAATGATTTCATATTTCAGATCCACAAGGAGAGAGGTGGAATACATTAGTGATCCTTCGTCAGAAGATTTTATAATAAGAGTTGGATATGGAATTGATTATTCGGAGAAAGATAATGGATGCATGCTATCTAAGTGGGGGGATATAAATAGTGGAGATCCTGTGTCTCTCTTAGAATCTGTATGGGCTTTTGCCGACGTCCCCTTCTATTATATTAAATTCTTTGAAAAAAAGGAGTTGGAGCTAAAGGTTTTGGTAGGATTATTCCCGTTATTCGAGAGCCTGCAACGTGGGTTTGATGTCAAGAAAGTAGAGTTTTGGGGCAAGGTGGATGAATTAACTGATCATATAAGAGGCTACATAGACGGAGCGTTGGCAATGCATGATATGATTCTATGGGATATTAGGAGGTCTAGAAATTATTCTCTACATTCCACAACTGCCGCCATTTTGACAAGGAATATGGCGCATAACATTGAAAGTCATGTGACGCCCAGAGCGACGGTAGAGGCAATAAGAAAAAGACTCCAGGGGCTGGATTTCTCAGAAAGCATAGATGTTATTCAAGTCCTTAAAGGGAGGTTAGATGAATACCGTCAAAAAAGAGCAGATTTCCTAGCAGAAGTCACTTCTGAGCCACTTACCACAACTAAGCCTGCATTTTTCTATCGTGGGGTTATTTTACCGTTAATTGAAAATGTCCTTCTTATGGATAATATTGCTCGTAACGAGGAGATCTGTTATAAGAATAAAACAGACAACCGTTTACGGATCCGTGTCTTTATTGATGATCAGGAATTGAAAGCGGTCTTCAAGTGCGCAACAAGAACGGGTGATAATCGGGTTAATCCTTATTTAATTCAATATCCTGATAATGGTTTCCCATACACCGGTCATTGCGTTAGATGCAACTGGCAAGGTTCTTTAGAAAGTCATGATGCCAACCCTTCAGTACTGGTTGGTTTACCCTGTTCTGAGAATAGAGATATTGAAATAGAACTCCCAGGACCTGTTGGTGAACATGCATTTTACGGTTTTCTTGAAAATTTTATCCGCAATGTTGCCAAACATAATCGCAAATGGTTTGATGAAAATCCTAAAGAGAGGCTTGAAATCAACATCAGAGTATCAGAGCCGACTGACCCGGAAGAGAGGAAAGAATTTTACACGGTAGAAATTTGGGACAACGTAAATGCTCCTAAAGCACCGAAAAACGAAAGGGTGGATCGAAAGGAATGTAAAACACTTCATGACCTTATGAAAGCATATATTGAATCGGACATAATTGATGAGACTGGGAAGAAGAAACCACAAGCTTATGGGATTGCCGAGATGAAGGCTGATGCAATGTTTTTAAGCGGTTCAACTGATCTCACACGGATGAAGGATTTTTTGGAGGTTTGTGAAGAAAGTAAAAAGGTTACTGAATACTGCAATGGAAGTTATAAGGAAGTAGAGAAATATTGCTTGGTATATCGCTTTCGACTGATGAAAGCAAAAAAAATGTGCGGTGTTTTCCCAAATTGGAGCAATGATAGTCCACAAGAACAGTTGCGTAATCAAGGTATCTGGATTTTCAAGACGACTGAAGAACTCAAGCAAGCGATTATACCCAGCACAAGGGAAGGAAAAGATACGCCTAAATCAGCGGCATCTTTCCGATTTGCTATATTTGATTGCTCCGGTGAAAACGGACAAGAAATTGCAAATCAAATCCCTGAACTGCTCCCCTACCTACCTTTCCGTATTATTGTGCTTAAAGGAAAAAATGAAATCGGAAATTTACCAAATGGCATTTTAGCTATCAATGGAAACGGTGACGATCTGCCCAAAACAGCCGAAGAGATTATGTTCTGGTTATGGTCGCAATGGCTTAAGAGATGGGATGGACAAAATGATTTAAAAATTGTCGAATTTTACTTAGATCAAGGGTGTGAAGAATCGCCGACTCAAGAATGGTTTCACTGTGCAAATCAGTTTAATGCACAAAGTAATAATAATAAAGTACGAATTTGGGGTAGGGGGGAAAGCGGGTGTTGCGCCGGAAATGATGAATGGAATGGGGCGCATATAGTTTTTGACCGTCATGGGGGGATCGGAGGAGTAGGCGGATGGTTAGATAGTAATATAGACAAGGGTGGACGGGATGCATACCTTCTTCTCGATAAGCTTTCCCCAGATTTTGTGGATATTTTTCAGCCTCAATTTCCACAAAAACAGGAACAATTCTGGACGTTCCCATTAGAATTAATAGAAGCAGGCTTGTTAAGGGTATTGGTTATTGATGAAAGGGTGGCAGAAAAAGCGGCCATAGATGAAGAAATGAAAGTAAACGGCTACAAGAGTCGCTGGGAAATGTCCAAATGGGCAAAAATCTTCATCTGCACGCATTTCGGAGTGAATAAAGAACCAGAACCGCTTCATAGAGCGGTAGAAGGAATGGAACAATCTCTCAAGGTCTCCTTTTGCGAACAAGGCATCAAAGTTTCTTATTGTGGTTGTGATCAAGGTAACCACATCAACTTAGGTGAAAATTCCTTAGACATGGTCATTATCCATCAAGGTGTATTGGACCATGAGAAGGAAGAAAATCCGAGCTTTAACCAAAGCGGTTTCTTAGAAAACCTGCGAAGACATATTCCATTTGTTATTGTGGACTCGGGGCGTGGTATTCCGCCAACCTTAGATTCAAAGGTAAAATTTCTACCATTTAGTATCTTGAATGATTACATCTTGGGTCAGCGCATTGCTAAATATAGGTTGGCACAAGTTACAATGTCGCTAACGAGAAGAGGGGGTGAAGAACGTGAGTAAGAGGATGTTGATAATTATTACTCGGATGTATGCGGAGAGAGGTAAATGTGGAGAAGACGAGTTTTGCGATAATGAGCACTATTCTACAGAATCTGATCACTCTGTCTGGCATCAAGATTGTAACAAAAAGCATGCGGTTTTCCCACAGCAAGTAGATCAGAACACGGAGCAAGCAGTCGTGGTAATCCACGGGTATAAGGGGTATAAGGAGAGATATCCTAAAGGAAATCCCCAGAAAGTGGTATGTTCAATAAAGCAGGCAATAAAAGATTCAAACCTTGAACTTTGTAACTTTGAAGAAATAGGTATACTCTGCCACCCAGATCCTTATTGGAATAATTTTTATCAAACCTTTCCTATAGCCGGGAAAAAGATCCACAATAATATTGCTTGGGTGAAATCGTATAGCAGTAGAGGTCCTAATGGACTTTGCTTGATAAGAAATCTTGCAAATAAGGCAATTTCAAATCAATCATTTAGTGATGAGTTTGACAAAGTTTGGAATTTTTTCGCCCAAATGCCTTCGACTGAGATGTCGGAGGCAATTCGTTGGCTGTCTGCCCTCAAACACCGCATCGCCCGTCTTTTCTTATCCATTGACATAGATCTACAGGGGATACAAGAAGATGATGTAAATTTGAAGCAGTTACTAGAGAACAAAGATCATGTTTATTATCGCCAAAAGTTAGCGGACTTGCATTATCTGCTCGTGGGGGACAGAGTAAAGGAACCAGCATGTGGAACCGAAGTTGCACCATGCGGGTATGTTAAGAAAACTGAAGGCTTACAACCTGAAAATAGTAAGGCTCTATACGACGTTATAGAAGAGAAATTGGAGAGTGAAAGTAATACCACTGAACGATGGAATAGGGTTATACAGCTTGCAGGGCTCACTAAATGTGACGATAACTTCACTCCAGATCTAAACTCCCCTATTTTCCGATTTATGTGTCTCTTGGACTGTAAAATAGGCAAACAAATAAAATGCCAGGACGTAAAAGACCTGTTAAATTTTTCTTGGCATGATCGGGATCAGAAGGGGATATGGGGAAAGATCAATTCCTTTCACGACTGGTTCGAAGAGCTCGATAGAAGTATAGATGAATTGAGAGAAATCGCTATGCCAAATAAGGGCGACCGGCAGATCTGATGATTTAATAGTTGCAGATGGCGACCGTGGGAGGTTAATATGGAAAATAAACCGGGGAAGGGAACGGTGCTTATAGTGGACGATATAGAAGACTATCTCCATTCTCTGAGAAATGCTCTTGAAAGGGAGTTTGAGGTGCTCACTGCTATCTCTATGGATGAGGCTAAGAGAGTCATGAACGAGAAAGTAGATTTAGTCCTGTTAGATATCAGGTTAGACGAAGACGACCCGCAGAACAAGGATGGCATTTCATTGCTTAAGTGGTGTAAGGAGAGATACTCCTCTAAGCCTGTTGTGATGATGAGCGCCTACCGTGACTTTGATATGGCTGTCGATGCGCTGAATTTGGGAGCTTCCTACTTTTTAAGGAAACCCATTAACATCTCAGAGTTAAAAGCCCTTTTGAAGAACCTCATCGAGCAGACACGGCTTTCAGAAGAGAACATCCTACTGAAAAGAAGGTTGAGCAAGTATGAGTGGTAAGTATAAGATCCTCATTGTTGACGACGATACCGAATACCTCAAATCCCTCACCAAAGTATTAGAGAGGGACTTTTTTGTTGTGACAGCATCCTCTTTCGAAGAAGCAAGATCTGCCTTATTATCCAGACCTGACTTGGTATTGCTCGATATCCGATTAGATGAGGCTGACTCGAACAATAGGGAAGGGATTGAGATATTAAGATTCATTAAGCAGGAGAACCCAACTACACCTGTTGTGATGATAACGGCCTATGGTGACATAGATACAGCTGTCGAGACAATGAAGCTCGGCGCTGATGATTTTATTCAGAAGGCAAGAGTGGATATCAGAGAGCTTAGGAAAGTGATACAGAATGTTCTGAGGAGGTCAAGGCTTGAAAGAAAGGTATTGATATTGGAGGAGGACCTCCACCGGATAGAGCCCTGGGAAATTATAGGTGATGATCCGAATATTCTGGAAGTGAAAAGATTGATTGACATGATAGCCAAAGATGGACAAGTAACTGTTTTGATATGTGGGGAGACGGGGACTGGAAAGGGTCTGGTAGCGAGAGCCATCCATAAGAGAGGTATAAGAAGGGAATGTCCCTTTGTTTCTGTACACATATCAGCTCTGAGCCCAACAATCGTTGAAAGCGAGTTGTTTGGGCACGAGAGGGGTGCTTTCACTGGCGCTAATAGGGGAAAGATGGGATACTTTGAGAAAGCTGATGGTGGAGTCCTCTTCTTAGACGAGATCGGTGAACTTGACCTGGGGATACAACTTAAGCTTTTACACTTTTTGGACAACAAGACCTTCTGTAGAGTAGGGGGCACAAATGAGATCAAGGTAGATCTTCAGATCATCGCAGCAACCAACAGAGACCTTGAGCGCGCGGTTAAAGAAGGAAGCTTCAGGGCAGACCTTTATCACCGATTGAAGACAGTTCAGATATCTCTCCCCACACTTGTTGAGAGAGCGGAAGACATACCCAAGCTTGTCTACCATTTTCTAAGTTTCTTCAGGACACAGGGGAAAAAAATAGAGAAGATATCAGATACTGCAATGCAACTTCTGAGACAACATAATTGGCCTGGTAATGTCCGTGAGCTGAGAAATTGTATAGAGAGAGCGATCATCTTTGCGGAATATAGTGGACGCGATCAAATTACGCCAGAGGACCTTCCATATGAACTTCAAGCAAGATCTCCAATCCCAGCAAAAACCTTAGCCATAGAACTACCTGAGAAAGGGATAGACCTTGTAGAAGAACTCGCCAGGGTTGAGCTCGCCTATATTGAAAAGGCTTTAAAGACGACAGATGGCAAAAAGACTGAGGCATGGAAGGTGCTGGGGTATAACGACCGATTTGCCATGAGGCGGCGGGTTGAAATTATTGCAAATAAATTCCCTTGGCTTCTGAGTGAATTCTCATACATAACTGAAAAATACAATCTCTGTATAAGATTAGGTCCGAGGTGAAATATGAGAGAGAGTATTGGAATTTACTGTGATAAGGATGATGAACTATTATCTTCTCTTCAGAGAGCACTCAAAGAATATGATGTAATCGACATTGATATAAACTCGATTAATAGTTCAAATACCCAAATAAAATTGTTAATCTCCTGTTCGGTTGGATTTGTTGAGACTTTTTCAAAAATCCTTCAAAAGGTCAGGTATAGACGCTTTGATACCTATCCGATCCTTTTCATAACAACCGAGCAGGAAAGGACCCTGCGTTGGCTTTGTAAACATTTTCCAATAGAGGCCGGATTTGGGTATGGAATATGCAATAGGGGAAGCTATTATTTAAAAGCCCCTTTTACTTTGAACGACTTAAAAAACAAAATACAGGAGGCGGTGGTTTATGGTGGTATCAACGACGAGGAATTAGACTTAGTATTACATTGTCACGAAAAATGTGTCTTAGAACTCACCCATCTTCATCCTTCCGAGGAGGGAGGAAGAGACATAAACATTATAGAAGAAGTACTTGTTATTGACGATGAAGCGTCAGAATGGTGCGAAATTTTAAAAAGTTTAAATAGGGCAATAAAATTTACTCCCTGCCAGATAAAAAAGGGTTTTAACCTTAATGATCAAAATGGACTTATCGAGTTAGAAGGGAAGAAAATCTATAATTATGATTTAATTCTTTTAGATCTTTACTTCGATGGTAAGCCTGAAGGGGAGAAGCTGCTTAAGGAGTTTGAAACGAAGCGAAAACAGTACGCTTATATCCCTCCAATTGTCATCCTTACAGGACTGTATGATCCGGAGAAGGCAGTCAAACTAACAATGGAAGGAGGAGCGACCGACTATCTATACAAACCTCATCTACGGAAATTAAGTGAAAAGCTTCCCAAGTGGTCTAACAAGATCAGAGACGATCTTGGACTGGCAAGGTTTATTAAAAATAGTCAGCTAAAAGCGGCTGTAATGTCAGTAAAGAGAGTATGTGAACACGAGCCGGATAGATTTTGGTATGGAGATAAGGTTACTGCAATGGTCGATCATTCAAAGGCGCATACTATGGACGTTTGGCAGAATCTCAATAAATGGATTAGTCCAATTTTTAAGGAAAGATCCGATTTTCTTTCGGATGAGGAACTCTACGTATTATTGATGGCAGTATTGTTACATGACATTGGACATAAGGGCGATGGCGAGGATATAGATCCAGTGGTTCTCCGTAAAAAACACGGGATTGTAAGTGAGAGATTGATAGGCAGATCCTTTGAAAAAAGGGGTGAAGGGGACGAAAAGAAGCCTAACCCTTATGGTTTCAGAGATCTTTGTGAAATACCAGCTGAGGCTTGGGCAAGGGCTGTAGGATTGATCTGTAAATACCATCGGGGACAGGCTCCATTGACAAAAGAGCAACAGGAAGAATGGAAAAGGGGAGAACTTTACCAACCGGACATATTTGAGGAATTCTTCAAAAGTAAGAGCTTGGAAGAAGCATGGGAACAATTAGGAGAAAAAGAAGTATGGAAAGGTATAGGGAACAATGAGAAACAAAATCAATGCGCCAAGATTTTCGGGATAGGGAAAATCAGTAAACGTCCTCAGTTGCTTGCAGCCCTTTTAATGTTTGCTGATGCTACCGATGTGCACAAAAATAGGGTTGTAAGCAAGGAGATCAGGGATGCTAGAAATGAAGTATTGAATCGTGATGGAGAGGTCTATGTGAAGCAGTTTCAGGGTATGATAGATGACCATTTTGCAAAGCTAAGGCAAGTTCCGGGAATAAATTCACGCAATTTCAGCATTGCCAAAGATGAAATTAAGAGGCTGTTTAGTGGGCCTGAGAGGTTCGCAACATGGTTGCTTGAAAAAGAAAGTCAAGCTGAAGCTTGGTATCGGCACCTGCGATCTGTTATCCCACTCTATGACCAAACATTGTCAATGTTAGCAGAGTACATTTCTTTTCTTAAAGGACAAAGTCAACATTACGATAAACATTTGGCTGTGAATGACATTGAGTTCGAAACTTCTTCGTCATTAAGTAAATTTTCTATCACTGTCGAATATTATTTAGATCAAGATGTTCTCTTGAACATGATAAGAGGCGAAAAAGAACAGGGAGAAATAGAAAAAATAATAGGTAACAAAATAACGAGCCAGATCAAGAGTGACCTTAAGAACGAGTGGAATAGATGTAAAAAGGTCCTTGAAGAAAGTTTCTCTTGGGATGAAAAAGAAGGAGTGAAATTTTTTGTGGAGGATTCATCGTCCAGCCCAATTCAACTTGAAAAATGGATAAAAAATCTTATAAGTTCACAAGAAGGCTGACAGGGTGACAGGGATCTCACTGTTATAATCTATCAAGAAGGAATGATCAAAATGGTTGTTCTAGCCAATGAAGAGCATATAATTAGCAAATTACGTGAGCGGGTTTCTGACGAAATAGCAAGTAGTTGGTTATACAAGTTGTTAAAGAAGATCAATGATTATATTCCAAATGATTGGCGTCTTGGTTTGCGCAGCAATGATTTCATCATTCGCGTGATTGGTGAGCATGAAGTAACCTTCGTCGGGACATCTGTGCAAACTTATGAAGAACCAGAACACGTATATCATATTATCAAAACGGTGCTTTGGCCCGGCGGGCTCGCAAAAGGCGAAATCCCCCCTGTAAAGTGTCCTAAATGTGGGCAAGAGATAAAGGAAGGAGTCCCTCACTCTAAGATAGCTGCTCGCCCCAACCTTTATGTGCTTGAGAATTTCCCAGACAAAGGCTGGTTTTTTGATTTGAGTCCACTTGCAGCCCGTCAATATGAAAAGATAAACCCTAAACAATATGACTTTCAACCCGAACGGATAAATCCTGCTGAACATTATGAATATCACCGTGTTCACCCTCTATATAAACACCACCCTGTTTATAAAGGATATGGAGGTATACAGAGAGAGGTGTTTAGCTGGATCAAATGGTACTATGACGGCAGGATAGAGTGGAAAGATATTACACCACAGAGAGATTGGAGAGGTGAAAGTTTCTGGATTATAGAGAGGGAGCAAATTACAAAACGCGAACAGCATAATATTGTGAGGGATTATATAGAAGGGCTTAAGAGATATACTTGATATCAATAATTAAGGCGGAGAATTTTCCTTAGTCATTTGGGAAGAGTCGTAAAGAAGGGGATATAGCAATGGATTTGAACTTGACTATCTTATTACGGTGGCATAGAGCGCTCTTCATTGTGCTTTTATTCATTTCCATTTCTGTTTTTCCATGGACGATAGCAGGTTGCGGGAGACAAAAAGGTTCCCCAGCCGTATCACAATCAGAGGCAATTCAGAAGGCACGCTTTGAGGATGTCAGCCAGATATTCAAGCCTTTGGATGTGTTTTTAGTTCTTGACCAGTCAGGGAGTATGTTAACTACTGACCCGCAGAATTTGCGACTCTCTGCATCTCGTTTCTTTTTGAGTTACTTGAGGACATATGCATCCAAGTCTCAAGACCATAGAGCAGGCATTATCGGCTTTGGCAGCTATGCACCGCGAGAGCATACATATCCCCTTGCAAGCGTTTTGACCAAGGGAGAGGAGATCAAAGGTGCTATAAAGCAGGCAAATCTAAATAACACAAATTTTTTAGAAGCATTTCGGCAGGCATACGAGGGATTTCAGTCAGGGGATAATCTCAATGAACAACATCAGCGGTCGCTTGTTGTATTCACAGATGGTCGTCCAGACCGAGGCGATGGCACACCACCTGAAAAGCTGTTTTCAGAGTTAGAGGCATTTGTCCAGCAATACTTCATCCCACAGAATATTCTTCTCTTCATCGTAGCCATAGATCAAAAGGGAGAATACTGGTCAAAGGATAAGCCCTTCTGGGATCGGATGGCACAGGCAACATATCAGATTACCTCCATGCAGGGATTGGACCGGGTGTTCCATGAGATCCTCGTTAAGCTCATCGGTGGTGATAGCGAGCGTTTGACACCGCAGAGTCCCGGTCAACCGATCAAGGTTGTGGTGGAGCCATATTTAGAACGAGTTAGTTTTTTAGCGCTCAAGGAGGGTTCACAAGCTGGCATACTTGTTACCATGCCAAACGGACAAAGAGTTCCATCACGGACAGAGGGGTCCGTAACATATAGCACAGGCGAGAAAGGGAGTCAATTTGAGATTTACAGCATTGCTGACCCTGAGCCAGGCGATTGGACATTAGAGCTTACAGGAAAGGGAACTGTTGAGGTGTTCAAAGATGCACTGCGACTACAAGCTACTTTGTTGAACCCCTCATCTCCTTATCCGCAAGGGCGGCCAATGGGCATTGAAGTCAAATTGATACATCGGGATGGTCGTCAAGTCAAGCCCATTCATGGTTATCCCTTACGGTTATCAGCAGGTATTGAAAGGCCAAACAAAAAACAAGAGTTTGTCGGATTAATAGAACGAGAACAGGGTTTGTTCGTAAGCGAGCATGTGATATCAACCCCAGATAAAGGTCTCTATCATGTAACTTTGTCTTTGAAAGGTGGAGAAGTTCCCGTTTTTCAACAGACATTCCCGGTTGATGTGCGTCCGCTTCCATATATCGCAGTAGATGAGCCAAAAGATGGCGTTACCTATCCTATCAAACGTCATTTGAGATTAAGTGGGCTGCTTATGAGGGAACAAAGACCAATATCTGCACAGGAAGCTTTTGATGAAGACCCTGATGGAGTTGCTATCATACGGTTAACAGATTTGACTGAGAATAGAACACTCTTTGCTGACTTTCTGAAAGAGCAAAAACGGGAAGCCGCAAGTTTGTTCTCTTGCACTTTACCACACATTAAGAATGAAGGAACTTATCAGATTGACATAAGGCTGGCTGGGCGGTTAATAGATGGTACCGATTATCGCAGTGTGATTGAACGAATAAGGTTTGCAAAAGCAAAAATTTTCTGGGATCACTGGGCAGACATTTGGTATCTGATGTTGATCGTTGCTGTGATCGTTGGGATGCTTACCTTTATGATATGGTTAAGAGCGCCGACGTTAATTGGAAAGATAGAAGCTTTAAATCTTTCAAGCAATCAAACACAATCCATAATGTTAAACGGAAGACGTTTCCGTTTGAGCCGCGTACGTTTGGGTGCATCCTTACCTAAGGGGTATTTTATCGCTAAAAAGGACAAAACTTATACAGGCGAGGTTATTACCAAACCGATTTATTGTGAATACAAAGGCATTAAGGCACTTATCCCCAGGACGCAGTGGATCCTGAGAGCAATTACAGTGGGATTGATCTTCGTTGTTATCATAATGGCGTTCCGCTATGAAGCACGGCTGGGGATCAGTGTAACTTCTGCCTTATTCATTCTGTCATTGTTATGGGGGATATTCTGGAGAAAGATAGAGAGAGCGTCAAGTATTGAGATGAATCCGGATATCCCGACAAGTCTCGGAGATTGGATCTTTACCTATCGGTATTGAAGGAGATGATATTATGCGGCACACAGTAGTTATCGGTATTGGTGGCTCTGGGAAGTGGGTTGTCACATATCTGAAGAAGATGTTGGAGGATACTAATAACAATACGGTTCCTCCAGAGGTGGCATTAATAGCACTGGATTTGGCTGGTGACGAGGATCCACCTGTACAGATTGAGGTGATGGGTGAAGGAAAAAAGATCATTTATAAACTTGACTTCGGAGAACACAGCCCGCACTTTCATCAGTTTTCAGGGAAATGGGCAGAGCCAATCTACAACATCAGTAACGCTCCTAATGGGAACGATTTTTCAGCGATTCGCAAGTGGCTTAAAAGTGATGACGCTGACCTATACATTATCGGACCCAGTGATCGAACGTCCATACCTGGAACAGGTCAACGTCGTCAGACAAGCAGAATTTCACTATTTTTAGATCTTGAGCAAGGTGGTACCTACGATCGCATCCGTAATACCATTAATTCAGCAGCGCAGAACCTGCCAGCAGGTGAAAGCCTGACCATCCATGTTGTCGGGTCATTAGCGGGAGGGACAGGCAGTGGCACATTTATTGACATCGCATCTCTCGCACAGAATATTGCGTTAGACCGCCTTGTAGGTGGACAGATCAATCTGATTGGCTATTTTGTCCTACCTAAGAGTTTTGAGGGAGTAGCGAACGATAAGAGTTCAATTCCATTGATGGAAGGAAGTTGTTGTGCTGCCCTTAGAGAACTTCAGAGGTTTATGCATATTACATCTATCCCGATTGAATATCCTACGCCGATTAAAACCGTTATTAACCAAACCCGTCTATTTGATTTTTGTTACCTAATAGATGGTGGACGTCCAGCAAGTAGCTCTGGAAAAGACATGAGTGACATTAGCCCTAGATTGGGAGTGCTTCCGGGTATTGCTGACTTTATCTTTCATCATATAGTCTATCCCTATCCCACCGATTATGCTCAAGTTCAGAATGGTATCAGTCAGAACCTATCAACTCAGTTTAGACCTCAGGGGTCAGCAATATACAGCAGTTTTGGCGTTTATCAGTATATATTTGATGCACAAGGGGTCATAGACACTTTAGCTCATAAGCTTGCACTTGATGTCTTAAAATGCTTCTTAGAACCAAGCCAGAAAAGTGGCACAGAGATAAGCGAGGAAGTGCATGACTTCTTGCGAGCAGAAGGAGCAAGGGTATTCGACCAGACGGTTAACACCTACCTTGGTGGTACAACTGCTTCCAACGTTGCTGAAGAGATCCTCTTTTCCATGCTTCGTTTAGGTGAAAACCGAGATAAGACATTACCCGTTTTGAACTTTGATCAAATACAAACCCGTACACTACTCAGATCAATTGATTCTACCACGGTAAAAAAACAGGCAGAAGACCTGATCGCAAGACATAAGGGCAATCCTGAAGATATATCAGTAGGCAGACAATCATATTATTCCGTGTTAACTTGGTATCAGAATGAGCATGCCCGTCTATTTAAGGAGCGAATTCAAGGGAAGGTGCTGGATATCCTACGTGAACATGATGGACGTAGTGACTTACGTCATGCGCTATTATTTCTGCGGAGATTAGCTGGATACAATGAACGGATCCCTGGCGCACCTGGTGAACAAGAAAAGACACAATACGTTGAGGGAGAATACGATCGGTTCATGGAGTTAATACGCAACATCTATACGACACAATTTGAGAAACTTAAAGCTCAGGCAAGAGAATCCGCTTCACTTGCGGAAGGGCATATGATGAATCAAAACAATGGATCTGCTCAGAAACAATACCTGAAAGCTAAGCAAACTGAACTTAAGTTTGATCAACAAGAGTTAGTATTTAATACCGTGATGGCAGTAGCTAAGGATCGCAAAGACATTTGTGCTAACCTCAGAGATCAGGTTGAATCATGGCTTTATACCTTTGAAGAGGGCGAGCGTGTGATGAGTAAAGCCCATACTGAATTAGTGGAGGTGCGCAAAGATCGGGCATCTGTCAAGGTGCGCAAGTATGTAAGTTTGCCAGAAGATGCTTTTGAGAGCCGTCTATATGATCTGCTCGTTAAGGGATCAAAGCCATCAGCACAAGAAGAACCCTTGCTTGAGCGACTTATGAGGGTGGACATGCAAAGCATACTCCGTGATTTCAGTTGGCGATATAGGGACGAGACGCTTGAGTGTGCTCTTCCTGCTGAATATGCCCCATGGTCAGAACTCAAATCCAATCCCCTCCGCTGGAATTATCAGTTCGTCCGCACACTATTAGGAAAAGGTTACTTCCAGAAGGTCACTGACATCACTGTAATGGACGTATTAGCGTTGAACGAAATAACTGCAAGAGAGGTATGTGATACACTTTCTCTCAACTCCACACCGATGGCAACTTTAAATTTAGCTAACCATCCTCCCACAAGGAACTGGAATACAGTTTATCTACCTAAGCAAGCAAATGCTCCAGGAGCCTCATTAGCACAGGAAATAAATAATACCCTGGGAAATATTAACCCTAATACCTCTTTAACCCAGCATGTGATCTCCTGTTACCAGGTATATCACCTACTTGGAATGGAAGCATTTACAACACTTAAAGATATTGAACGTGTTTACCGGGAAAGACTTAAGATAGACCCAAACACTAATCGGCATATTCCACCACCGCTACACACTTTCTTAGCAGAGAAACATGCCACGCGTTATGAACAGTTATTTCCTGATGCACTTGGAGAACAGGTGCGAAATCTAAACATTAGAGTTGTTCACCTGTTGGATGATGAACAAGCGGTGGAGACTTTTACATTGGCGATGCTCAATAATCTCATCAAGATTCAATTCAGCGTCAGTAGAAACCAAAATGAGTATATTTTTGACCCTCCACAAGGTGGGCAAGGGAAAGTTTTGGGGACAGACATGATAAGTTGCGTGCATACCATCTCCAGAGAACAGGACATCAGAGAGACATTGTATGACCTTTCGGTACAAAATGAGCAAAATAAAATCAATCAAAACGGACTTGATAAGTATGGCAATTGGTTGTTAGAACAGATTCAAACTGCACTGTATTTGCAGTATAAGGACGATAGCCCAGAATCTGATCTGAAACGTGTTATGAAGATCATTTTGTGGAAGCGTGCCCAGCAAAGACTGAAAGCAGCAAGTAGCACATCATCACCCTTATCACAGCCTTAAATGGGACAATGTGTTCTTGAATGTTAGTTTATAAGTCCTAATCTGTGATATGAGATTTGACAAAAGAGTCAAAACATCAATCAACTGAATATGTCTCTGGACAAAACTTATACTGATCCCCAAAGCATAAGTAAAGCTGTAAAGCATAAGTAAAGCTGTAAAGCATAAGTAAAGCTGTAAAGCATAAGTAAAGCTGTAAAGCATAAGTAAAGCTGTCTTGGAGTAATATTGTTTTTCCTCTCTAGTTCTGTGTGTTTGTCTAGATAAGAGATTGTTGAGAAACACTAAGGAGAGTGATTATGCAAAATGGAAGAATCTGGGAGAGGAATACGTTGGATACTGGACGATATCTTGATAATATTCGTCTTAACAAAGTTCGTCATTGAACGCAACTTGACTAAAGTCGTTCCTTTTGCAGTAGCTTTTATTGCTATTATGGGACTACGTATTCCTCATATTCGCAATTTCGTGAAACCATTGCTTTCTTTAGCCGCTGTGATAGCTTTCCTAATTGATGTCCATTCAAGTGGACCACCCGAAGTATTCATTTTGATTATACTCGTGCTAATCCTTCTAATCGTCCTTTACTCATTCATGAACTACGTTTTTCGTCTCCTCGGTATTCGGTAAAACTTTGAATAAGGAGAGCCATAATGAGACCAGTTATTTTGGACATGGACCCCGGTGTTGATGATGCCCTGGCAATATTGCTCGCTTTGCGATCACCTGAATTAGAAGTTAAAGCGATAACTGTTGTAAGTGGAAATATCAAACTCGATCTGTGCGTGAAGAATGTTCTGAGAGTGCTTGATATTCTGGGGATAGACGATGATAGCGCACCAATCGTGGCTGCTGGCTCGGAACGACCAATTAGAAAGGACCCCCTAAATGTTCCCAGCATACATGGATGCGATGGACTTGGAGGGTTATATAGGTTTCACGAAGCCGATGGCTCTATCCGTTACCCTGAACCCAAAAGAAAGCCATCATCGGTTCCTGCTGTGGATGTCATTCTTGATTCAGTGGATAGATTCGCAAGAAACTTGGCCATAATTGCCACAGGTCCCTTGACGAACATCGCCCAAGCCATAATGAGAGATTCGAAAACTATGCGCAAAATCGGTGAAATGATCATTATGGGTGGAGCATTTAAAGAGCCTGGGAATATAACCCCAGTAGCTGAATTTAACGCTTATGTTGACCCCGATGCATTACAAATAGTTCTAGACTCAGGGATAAGTCCTCTAACGATCGTTGGACTTGATGTTACGCATAAAGCGCGTTTATATAAATATTATCTCTACAAAAGGGTCTGTGACAGCAAAAATAAAGTAACGCAGTTTGTTCAAGACTGCACCGAGTTTTATATGAACTTCCACAAAGAGAATGAAGGGTTTGACGGTTGCTATCTACATGATCCACTCGCAGTAGGTGTAGCTATATGGCCAGAATTAGTAAAAACCCAATCTTTACATGTGCAAGTTGAAACATATGGTAGGCTTACAGCAGGCATGACTATCGCAGATTTTCGCTCCAGAAGATCATTATCGGACAAGCCCAATGCAAATGTGTGTATGGATGTAAATGCAGATGAATTTCTGAAGCGGTTCTCAGAAAGAGTTTTGAGATAGCTCTTTGATAATTTTACTCCAGAGGATTTACATAGATAGGAGAATTTTTATGTCGTCCATTTTTCATTTGATATATTAAGGAAAAGTCAAAAAGCAGTGCTATCCCGCATTATAACTGCAAAGCATTTTGCAGAAATATATAAAAAATTAGTGGGATATTTGCTGAACAGCCGATATTGACACTTACTATTCTTCAAGGAAGGTAGAATATAATGGGGACATCAACATTATTGAGCCATAGGATCTTATTTTTAAGCGGACCTATCTCTCCAGAGATCACCAACCAACTGATAGCGGACCTGTTGCTCTTGGATGCAGACAACCATGAAGCACAGATAGACCTCTATATTAATTCGCCAGGAGGGAGCGTGTTAGATGGGTTAGCGATCAT